>Ga0208011_1000480_pt1 | contig 15376 bp, 20 predicted proteins | sample 7_EtaG_FD_184080 | JGI IMG/M metagenome (GOLD analysis project Ga0208011, IMG submission 184080) | Marine viral communities from the Subarctic Pacific Ocean - 7_ETSP_OMZ_AT15161 metaG (SPAdes) (version 2) | ecosystem: Environmental > Aquatic > Marine > Oceanic | place: Pacific Ocean | collected...
ACCAATTTTGGTTCCTTTGCCAAGAATGTCGCCCAGCACCGGAGCTATACTTAAAAATGAAAGAGCAGCATAAAGATAGCATCCTCTTGCCAGATACCATACTCCGTTCATTGCGTCGGCAGCGGCACCTGCACCGCCAAAAGGATCCAAAGCAACGCCTAACACGTCTAAAACCAAATGACCAGCATCTTGCAACCAATCCGCAACATCTTCATCTAGTTGTTCAAAATTGTTATCTTCCCCAAGATGCTCAATATTGCTTTCTACGATATACTTTCTAATGCGTTCTTCTTTTAATATTTGATCTTCAGTCAAATATCGTCGCCAATTTTCAAATAGTTTTTGCATGATTAATTATTTTCCCATAGATCGGACCAATTGCCGGTTGAAGTAGTTGTCTTTTCTTGACATTTTTTAAGTCGTTTTGTAAGATATTCAACACGCTTTTCGCAATCTTGAATTTTATTTAAAGCATTTTCATAGTCTTCAGCATAATCAATTTCGTCTTCTGGCTCGGGTTCTGGCTCGGGTTCTGGCTCGGGTTCTGGCTGTTCTTCAAGGAATTCTAAGATTAGATCTTCTAATATCTTTTTTGTTAGTTTCATGTCCGTGGTTCCTCATCACGTTTTCCCTTTACGTTTTCAGGATTTTTTGTTTTTGGAAACTTATCTTTGCCAAAGCCAATCCAGTCCTTCATTGCCTTGGACAAACGGTCTTCCACTGTTGCTCCGATCTCTTCCTGATCTGGCATCCCACCAATTTTAAATTTTTGTTGCGCTTGGACCCATGAACGGATGCGGCTTGAACTTTGAACAAGAACATCAGGTTCTTTGTCTTCTTTGGTAAGTGTAAGTGATTTACATGTAACTTTTTTGTATTCTTTCTTGAGAAACGAAACGATGTCTTGAAGGCGTTGTGCTATTTCTCCTTCGAAATCACCCTTGTAAACGTCTTTTAGTAAAATTTCTCCTTGGTATTTAACAATTAACATGTTTCCGGCTATACTTACATTGAACCCATCAATCACCCTCATATCAAGGACAGGATCACCTTCTTCCCTTTTAAGACCAACTTTAATTGGTTCGCCCTTGTCATCCAGTGCGCCATCATAAGCATTCGCTGCCGCTTGTGAAATTCCATTAATAATATCTAGGATGTTATTTTTTTCAGCCATTTTTCTTCTCTTCCCTCAACGTATTGAATATAACATTTAAAGCAACACTTAAATTTTGCCATATATAAATCATCTTTCATATCAAAAGAATAAATTTTACATTCTGGACAAGTACGCTTTGATTCTTTTCTAAATAGTTTCTTGGGCATTAAAACGCCTTCAACCTCAACTTTCTCTTTTTGTTTCTCAGTCTTAGCAATTTTCTTAATTTGTTCAAGATATTCTTTTTCTTTTTCTTGATCCCAATTTGCTTTCGGATTTTGAATTGCTTCGTCGCCATATTTTTCTTGAATGGCTTTTTCGACTTTGATAAGGTGTTCTGGATCTTTCATAATATAAACTTCACAATTTTATAAAGTATTGGGCGGCATACCGTGATGAGAACTTATTTTAAAAAAACAGGAATAATTTTTAAACCCCGCATGTCTTTTAAAGGCACATGTTCCATGCTTGTCGTTGGGATTCATTGTTAAATAATTTATATATTTTATGGTAGAATTATCTATGTTTTTTTCTACTACAAAGGCAATTAATTTGTTCATTATACCACACTTCAAGTGTTCTTTGTGCCCTAGAAATTGATTAAAAACCAATAACTCATTTAGATGAACACCCATAATATACGCAACTAATTTACTGCCCTGAAAACAACCATAATATTTCGCATTTTTATATTTGCCGCCACGACGCAGATGGTGGGAAGAACGGGTGTACAATGCAGACATCGGCTTTCCCTGTCGATTTTTTTTAGACGTATTGATCTCATAAATGTCATCTAAATATTCGTCGTACTCAAAAAGAGAGCATGTGTATCCATTTTTTGTCGCTTTGTTGATCTTATTTCGGCTTGCCCCACTTGCACGGCGAAGATAAGTATCAATATCATCGGGAATTTTAATTAAGGCAATTTTAATGCCCTTATTTATAAAATATTGGTCTTCTTTATTATTTAAAATCGTTTTAATTTGTGAATTGTTAAATGTACTGCACAAAATAGCATCCCCAAAAAATCTGTTGGTTAGCCATTTGTGCCAATCAATAGGGTGTCCAACTTCCTTAAGGTTGCCCAAATCACCATATATATCAATAATAGCATAATTATTATTATTAACATTATTCAAAATATGCTTTAAAAGACTATCCATAATAAAATTTCCTTAAGAAAGTTTATCTCTCCAATGAAAGGGGTGTGCTAAAATCTGAACAATGTCTCCTTCAATACATAGTTTCAATACATCGGCTGCTCTTGGTCGATAACGTGCTTGGAATCCTACATGACGACCTCCTTCTAAAACATCAGAAAGATAATGAGCGTACCTCACATGATATGCTTCATATAACAACCCATGTTCTAAAAGACTCAAACATGGAGAATCCAAATCTTTTGAATTGAATGAAATTTTTCCATGATGCGAGGAGTTGCACTCTTCCCAAATTCTATGGTTTACCAATTCAGGAAGAAGATCGTCCGGACCATGCAACATCCTTATAGCCCCTGAACCGTGCGCCGCGCAACCAGAAATAATTAAACCATTATCTCTTAAAATTTTTAATACTTCTACTATATTTTCTAGTGGGTTTTTATCCCATACATGGAAAAAATCTCCGAAAAAATCATAATGAAGTCCGATTTCGTGCCCCATATTTTGCATTTCCTTTAATTGAGAAAGATACAATTTTCTTTTTTCTATATCTATCCACCACCATCGAGCCGTATCAGTGGTTAATACAAAATATGTAGAGCGAATTTGCAAATCATTTTCAATTTCAGCCATTTTATACGCAATTGATGGGTCTTTATCAATATCGTGCCGCATCATCACCACTTTTTTATTTTTTGTTTGAGAAATATCGGGTCCAAACTCAATTGTGGGAAAATAAGGTGAAGGAGGTTTAATAGCAGCACCATCATAGTGATATTCAAAATCATTAAAAGTGTGGAATACTGCACCATCGTTAATAAATTGTTCACACACTTCTTTATATGTAAATTCTTTATTCATATATATTATTTATAAATATCCAGCGAAGCCAAGTTCTCTACATTATATTTTTCTAATAAATGATAATGCTTTTGCATCATTCTCTTTCGAGCAGCTTCCCTTTTTTTAATTTTATTCACTTGTCCTCGGCGTTTTGAATGGCGGGCATTTGAATGTTGTCTGTAAAACCAAGTAGCTTCTTTATTAAAAATAAACACCCCAGGATCAACAGTAGCCACTCTTAGCCACAAATCCCAATACGCCATATTGTCTACTGACTCGTCAAATGGCATATACTCTTTTAGAATATCAGTGCTTAAGAGCGAACAATCACTAACATAATTTCCTTTCAAATTATCTACCATAGAATAATTTTCCGGCACTTTGTAAGTAGACTTTATGTTTAAATCCTCGTCAGTCTTATGAAATGCCGAAGAACAAATTTTTTTATTATTATTTAAGCATATGCTGATTTCATCAAATAATTTAGTAGGCAACGCAATATCATCACTAGCAGCATACGCAAACCAAGGATAACGAATGAGTTCACATGCCTTATTTAATTGTTGGTAAATACCTGGCTTTTCATTAATGCAAAATTCTAATTGGGGATAATTTTTTGATAAGGCAACTGAAGGATCACCCTCAGTCGTTGAAACTATTAGTTGTATTATTACATTTTTCTGATTGAGATAACTTTCCACGGCGTCTTCTAACCAACCAGGATTTGCGTTCCACGTATTCATTATGACTGATACTTTATGCATTTTATTTCTTATACTATTCTATCATATATATCGCTTAACCGGGCACCCACCGCTTCGTATGAATGGGTTGCGTCAACCCAAGCCTTAGTGCGCCTAGAGGCTTCTGCCATATCAGATTCGAAAAAAGCTATAATCGCATCAGCCAAAGCTTCCGGAGATTTATTAAAAGAGATTACTTCTACTTTTTTATCTTTTTCCTCCATTTGACTAAATGGAAAATCATCTAGCCATGCCATCGAAGGAACTCCATATTGGCAAGCCTCAATAAGTGAGTTAGCATACCATCCAATCCCCACTTGATCAAAAAAAAGAGTTAGTTTCTTCTTTCTTTCTACACACTCTTGATGAGAAACGTCTTCTATCACATCTACTTCAAACTTAAACCCGCGTGTTTTAAGTATTTCCAATGCGGGAATAAAAACTGAATTTGTTCCTTTGGTGAGGCGCGATGAAGGAGAGTGACCAATTAAAGGAATATCATGAGAATTACTAAGCCATAAATTTTTTATAGACTTTGTATCGTGAGCCAAGGGAAGCCATTCAGCATCAAATTCGGGATAATTAAGATCGGGAGTATCAACTGTTCTTGCGTTTGTATGAGCCGCCACAACACTTATTGGATCTCGACCCCGATTTATATTTTTATATTTAGGATCTACTAAATGCCTCCTAAATAGACTCCCAAGAGCCGTAATAACAATGGGCTTATCTATAGGAATTAACAGTCCGGGGTATCTTTCATCAGAATATGCACTTTTCCATTTTGCCTCACTATTCCAGTGCAAAACTGATTCAGCTCCAACCAAATGAATTATGTCAGCATCGTCAATTAAATCTTGGATAAAGGAAGGTGGGTTTAGCAATAATGCGTTGTTGGGATTTCGAGAATTCCACATAGTGTAATTACTTTTGTATCCAAAGCGATGCGGATATACTTTTACAGATTTAGAATGGTATTTTCCCACACGATTAACTGCTTGTGAATACTTGTGACCGGCACCAGCATAATCAAATATGGATAAATTTAACACTTTCATATGCTCACCCCCGCAGCGGCAATGTCCGTTTCCAAACCCTTGATTTTTCTCTTAATGATAATAAACGATCTACAATATCGGGAGGTAAAATGTCGTGAATAGTTTGTGGTTCGTCATCTATACTTAACCGATAGGGGTTAACATTGCCACCGGGTTCATAAAATACACCGCCATATGTGGGAACATTTGGTTTCTCCCATTTCCCTGATGGTAATTTTTTCATCCCTCTTATTAACTTTGATCGAACTTCACCACTAATATTGTTTAACCCATGTATATCCACTCCCCTTTTATAATCTTTAGACATATTTTTACCTACTTTCAATTCTCTACCCATAATTCTTACTAATTCCTGATACATCCAACCATCAATTCCACTGCACCTCTTGGACATTGGAAGTTGTTTGATAAGATCAGTTCTTCCAGCCATATTGAGAGCACAAGGATGCCACTCTATTTGAGAGTGATCATATGAACGCAAAACATCCTCGCGTAAATCATAAAATGGACCTACCGGAGATTGTATCCATTCATAATCTTCCAATAATTGTTTTGTTTGCGCTAAACGTTTTGGTTGTGAATAACAATCAGCTGCAACCAACAAAAATCCTAAAGTATTTGAGGCTTGTTGTGCTATACGATACCATTTTTCTGCTAACGGAATCCATATGGGAAGTTTAATATATGTAATAGGGGTTATGCAACCTACCTTTCTCAAACGTTTTTCATACTCTCGAATCTTATCTTCACCAAAATTTTCTTCAGCTTCTTCAACTATAATAAGCTCCCATTTAAAATCGATATCTTCTTGACGACATAGTGATTCTAAAGCTAGCCATCCAATATTTTTTGCACGATACATTGGGAGCGCACAAGTAAGTTTTGGGGATTTGTTCATATAAATAAATAGCTTATGAATTTTGAAAATAAAAAACTTTCTTTTCTCATTTCAATAATTTTCCTTTAAATTTTTGAATTAATGTTTTATTCTTTTTTATTCTTTTTCTATACTTAAAGCGACCAACCTTAGTATCCGGCTCCATTCGAACCCCCAATAATTTTTCTGTATTTTTATAAAGTATCTTCTTAATGACTGTTTTATTTGTTAACTTTTTAACGTTATTAACTATATTACACCCAGAACAAGGAAGTGGGCGTATATGATTGTTACCATGCCAAAACGGTTTAAATTTTGAACAATTACAATCGCTTCCAAAAAGCAATCGATCTTGATATTTATAAAGAAATTTTGCAGCACCATCTTTAGTTAAAGCTGCATAACCAGAACCTGCGGATATATCCCCATATAAATTAGGATATTTTTTCATCAACTTATTTGTAATACCATCTCTTTCGTTCCACCACTGAGTAGCATGACCTATAAAATTTACATCAGGAAATCGCTGTAATGTTTTTTCAAACCCCTTTAATCTGGTTCCTTTACAATGTTGAAAGTGAATGAGTATGGGAACTTTATATTGTTGCGCCACTTCTGCATAAGCCCATAAATCTGATGAATCTCCCGGAGAATCAAATTTTATTTCCCCAATAAGTTTTGCGCCTTTATCTAAATAATGAGCCACTCTATCTTGCACATCTTCTTTCCAATTGGGTGCGTTTGCTGCGAAAAGAAATCCTTCATGCTTACGGCAAAACTGATAAGCTTCTTCTGGTCCTGTTACTTTTGCTGTAAGATCACTATATCCATCAGATGGTAAAAGAACAGTTAATAGCGCCCCCAAATCTTTTTGATGTTGAATAAAATCTTCGTTGCTTCTGCCCCAAAAATTTAAATGTTGATGTATATCAATCAATTTTAATTTTCACTTTATTTAGAAACTTCTACTGCCGCAAAGAATATGGCAATTGAAGTTGCTGCACCGGCAACAAATCCAAGCGTAACCCATAATGTATTATCAGAACCTTTTGCCAAGTTTCTAAGAGCTTCTATTTCTTCTTGTTGAGCACTTATGATTAAGTTATTTTTTTTTTTCTCTATTCCCAATTCTGATTTTAATAAATCTGTCTCTCTTTTACAAGCAGCCTTAAGCAAATCTTTTTCATATTTGGAATCAGCTTTGCAGCGTTGTTTCTGCGTTTCTTTTTCCGCCAATATTTTAGCAGTTGCAACCGGATCAAAAAGCGTTCCGGCAAATGGTGCAGCGGCACCTTTATTTAATATTGTAAACTTGCCCGTGGTGCTTGTGGTTGTTTGTGCGAATGATATGGAACAAAGAAAGATATTAAGAAATACGATTAAGCTAAGGGTTTTTATTAGGGACATATTGAACTCCAAATTTTTCTGAAAGTTCTTTTGCTAGCGCATCAGGATCAGAATGAAATTTTTTAACAGTTTTTTTGATAATATCTTTTTGTCTGTTACTAATTTCTTTATTCATTTTAGCATACTCTTGCCCTATTTTTTGAGCAGCTTTTTCATATTCTTTATCAATCCGTGCTTTTGCTTCTTGTTTTTCTTTTTCTGCGTTTTCGATTGCAGCTTTTTGCTTTTCATATGATTCTTTTTGTACGTCGATTATTTTTAATAGGCTGGCGTTTCTGCCTTTTAAGACAATCGCAATGATAATAATGACAGGAATATACCAGTGGGTTTTAAGAAAAGCCCACATTTTTTTTAAAACAATCATTTTTCCGTTGTGAGTGCTGTTGCTAAACCAATTAAAGCGTCTTTTTCTTTTGTTGCTCTTGCACCTCCGGGTTTGATTTGATCTATAGAAGATTCTTCCAGAGACTTTACAACCTTTATAACAATTTCACCCTTTTTCAATCGCGACTTTTCTTTGCGACCTCTATTTGTTGATACAGGCTCGCACTCCAAATCTTCTGCTTCTATCCCATTAACGTGATGAAGTTCTTCGTCATTAGGACACTCACCATGCTCTTTGTCATGTTTTCTTTTATCTCGTTTCCGTTTGTTGCGCTCGTCTTGCTCTTTTGATCCGGGCGCATTATATTCTTTGGAATAATCTCGTGGAGTGTTGGAATCTTTATTCCACTTCTGTTCCAAAATAACTTTATTAATTTTAATCTTCATCATTATTATTCCTTGAACTTTTTTTGTGACTTTTTAATTTAGGAAGTTCTTTCTCTTTTCCGGTTAAACCGTGTGGTCTTTTTTCTTCCACATCTCTGCGCCTTTTATCACCCCAATCCAGTGATGCTCCGCCTTCTTTGCGAGAATCGGTGCAAATTCTTGCCGCTGCTGTTTCCTTGTTAGTTCCCGGATCTGGCTCAAGATTCTTATCTGACTTAACACTAACTATACAATTATGGAAAGTTTTGTCTGCGGCGGCGGGAGATTGTGAAGGACTAAAATGTGGTGCGGCTTTAATCTTTTTATTCTTTCGTTTGGCAGATTTAGCTGCTCGCTTCTTTCCCTTCTGTTGTTTCTTCTTTTCTTGAAGTTCAGCTTCGAACTCCTCTTGAATAATTTGCCTCAATTGTGAAATGGAAAATTGCATGTTTCAACCTGGACCGTGTGGATTCTTTCCTTTCTTGAGATTATCGTCATGAACGTCACCGCTTTGTGCGCGTTTTGCAAATGCTTTTGCTCGACCCTCACAACCAGGTTTTGTATAAGGACTACACTCTCCAGTGCTTTTAATATCTTTCATCCAATTTTTCTTTTTTTCTTCATGAAGCATAGAGATTTGAGTTAATTTTTCTTGAATACGCTCACGAATATCTTCTTCCGATTGTGTATCCATATTTTCATTAGTTTTTCCGAAGAGCGAACCAAAATCCATTTCACACACTGCTTTTCCTATTGCGAGGTTAATACCTTTCAAAAAACTTTCACCAAGGCTTTCTCGAACTGCACCAGCAAGCCACCCGCTTGAATCTATTCCAAGCATCTCCGGGATATATTCTACAAGTGTTTCTGTTGCTCCACCAGCCAATTCGCTGGTTGCAGTTAAACACTTTTGATCACCACTCATTATATTAGCAAGATCATCTGTGCTTAAATTTCCGAACATATTTATTAAAACTTTTGAAAAAATACTATCAGAATCCACTCCCATTAAACCTAAAACTTTTCCAGCCATCCATTCTTTAATGTTCTGTATGACTCCGGTAGGTATCCCAGTTAATGCATCCCAAATTTGACCGAAAATGTCTGAAATCCCTTCATCAAGTTGTTGCTCTCTGACTTCATCTAGTTCCGCTTGAATTTCTTCTTCAATAATTTGCCTTAATTTTGCTTCGTTAAATTTCATTGTATTGTTCCGTGCTTCCATCTAGTTGCGATGTCAGCGACTCCTTCAATTCCTATATAGCCGAGAGAGATAGCGGTCCACTGGTCGCCAGTTAAATGATTTAAATATAGAAAAACGGTGGCAATCGCGAAAACTGTGAACTTCCGCGATACCACCTTAGCTAAAGTTTTGTCAACTATTGCTTTCAATCTTTTCCTCTAAACAAACTCAAAAGAACTATGAGAGAAAGCAGACCAACAAATCCACTAGATCCAATAGAATTGATAAGTGCAACGACGTTTCCAACAACGCCCATTCCAAAAATACCAGCTCCATAAATAACTTCGACAAGGATTGCCAAAGCAAGTAAATTCATAACCAAGGTGGTAAGACCACCGACGCCATCATTAATTTTTGCTAAAATATCATTCATAACTACACACCTCCCGTGCAGCTATAAATAGTCAGTCACGCAACAACATTCGCATATCCATCTTTCTTTTCAATACTGATGATAGAATCTGCCGAATCCTTAAGGCTATCAAGGTGAGATATAAGGATAACTATTTTAAATACAGAGGCTGTAATGTCCAAAATCCTTACGAAACCTTCCATGCGTTCTTCATCTAAAGCTGTTCCTGGTTCATCAAGAACAAATATCTGAGATTTCGGTAATGAAGTAATATTTGTAAAAGCTAAACGAATTGCCATCGCTGCAACTGTTTTTTCTGCTCCGCTTGCCATTTCTAATGGGCTTGCATCACGATCAGGTTGTTGAATATAAATGTCAAGCCTATTGTCATCTGTTTCAAAAAAAATTTGAAAATCAACAATGTTTGCCAGAATCTTAGAAATCTCGCTATTAATCGTTGGTAAGCTTCTTTTAATAATATCGTAAGCAATTCCATTTGGGTGCATACATTTTTGAAATAAATCGTATGCTTCATAATCATTTCGATGTTCTTTAAGATTTGTTTGTTTTTCTTCTAAGTTTTCAATTCTTTGCTCAAAATAACCATGAGATTTATAAAGATCCAATAAAATGTTTTCACATTCTTCAAGCTCAAAATTATAAGTTGTTAGCTGAGATTGTACATTGTTCTTATCTTTAATAATTCCTTCTAAGTCTTCAATGACTTCTTTGTTTTCTTCATAAAGCTTTTCTTTTCTTTCTAAATTTTTAAGCTCATGCTGCATAATTGATTTTTTAGATTTATAGTTTTCAACCAGTAATTCATCAGAAGGAATTTTATTTTCCAATTCTGTTTTTAATCGTAAAAGATGATTAAATTTTTCCAATTCTGTTTCCACATTTTTGGGATCTAGATTTGAAATCTTATTCTTTAATAATCCTAAAGTTTTATTATTGTTTTCGACTGATTCTTGAAATGATGGGATCGCTCTCTTTGCCTCATAAGCATGACAAATAAATTTACAATGAGAAAATTCAGATCCACATGGAACTACATCTAAAAGTTTTGCCTGTGATTCTTTTCGTTGTAGTTCTAAACTATCATATTTTATTTCTTCCAATAAGCTTTCAAGTTCTTTTTCAATATCGGCAATTTGAATCTTCTTATCATTTAAGGAATCTGCATCAGAAGTCTTAAGAAATTCATTTGCTTTTTCAATTTTCTCTTTGTTTATCTGATTTTCGCTTTGTTTATTTTCAATTTCTTCTTGATAATTTTGAATACTATCTTGTTTGATCTCAATCTGATTTCGTATTTCCACTATATTAATAATTTCTGTGGGTGCTGAATTGATTTTGTCTTCTAATTCCTTAATTTTTTTATTGGCAATATGAATATCACCCTTCAAACATTCACACTTGTTTTTTCTTTTAAGAGTTGTCATTTCATTTGAAAACATTTCTTCTTTGTATTTTTTTAATTCTACATCATAATCAGTATTTTCCAGAAGTTTAATCTGTGCCCTTAACTCTGCTGCGTCGTCTTTAGCGTTTTTAAATTTTTTATCAAAAAGTTCCAGATCCAAAAACTTTGCAAGAATTTCTTTTCGTTTTGTTGAACCCTCGTTAATAAAAGTTAAAGAGCCAAGTTGAGAAGACATAGAAGTTAGGAGAAAGTCGTCAATTGTCCCAAAATACTTAACAATATTTTTGTCTGTGTCTGCTCTGGTTAGTCCATTAAGCGATGTAGTTTTTTCAGCTATAAGATCAAAACAGTCAAAGTCAACAGTTGTTTTGGCTTCAATGGTTTCATTACCTTTTAATTTTTTTAACCATTTCTCTATTCGCCTTTCAATTGTATAAACTTTGGTGCCACGCTTGATCTTAACACGACCCCAACCCTCGGTCTTGTCGTTGTTGATTATATTGAGATTCTTGCGAGAATTCTTTGAAATTGAGTTATAAATTGTATATAAAAGTGAATCAATGATACTTGACTTGCCAGAAAAGTTCTTTCCAAAAATCCCTGTAATTCCAGTAAAATTTGTGAAGTTAATGCGGTTGCCTTTTCCATAATTAAATAAGTTATTCCATTCGAGTTCAAGGATTTCAAAATCTATGTTGCGATATATTTCATCGGTTTCCTCAACAATCTGTTTATATTTTTTATTGAGTTCCATAATTCGCTTTTCTAAATCTTTGTTGATTTTATAATCTTCCAGATACTCACGAATTAATTTTTCTTGGACAATAAGATCTCTTAGGTTTTCTTTTTTAAAGCCATCTTCGAGTTCTACATTATTTACAAAAGTGGCTTTATTGATTACAGAAACAGATTCTGGTTTGAATGTCTTTTTAGCAACATCAACAGCTTTTTTAAGAGCCATTACGGACAAACTATTTTCGACCACCAAACGCACACGAGCACCTTGAGGGATTTCAATCTCAGGAATTTTTCCGTCAACTGTTAATGGAACTGAAACGAACGGTTTCGGGCTTGTGTATAGAAATGGTTTGCAGGTAAAGTTTTCTTTATCTTTAATGTCCCAAAGTAAAAAACCCTTACAAGTCGATTCTCCAAAATTTTGTTGAATAGTCGATCCTGCATATCGGATGCGTCCGTTTTTGTCAAGTATCTGATTTTCTAAATGTATATCGCCAAGCATAGCAAAATCAAATTTATCAAAAATGTCTATTTCATTTTCGCCATATTCCATCTTCCAGCCGATATCAGTTACACAACCAGTAACAGAGCCATGATAGAGGGCAATATTTATTTTATTCTTATCTGTTGGATCTGCCCAATTATCTTCGTCAAAGACACTTAATACATTAAGAGCAAATTTATCATTAAGATTAACCTCTCCAGACTTTTTTAATAAATTAAGATTTGGATGATTGAGCGCATTAACGATTGGTGACAAAGAATCTTGTCTATTTGGATTTCTTAAGTTGCCATCATGGTTGCCCAGAATAATATATGTGGGCGCTATGTCGGCTAAACTCTTAAAAAAGTCTGAACACATTTGCACAAACTCAGGAGATATTTGAGTTTTGGTATGACAAATATCCCCACAATGAATAATATAATCTACTTGCTCTTGTTTAAGAGTTTCATAAATTTTATTAAAAACTGTACGATATTCGGTATGATACTTAAGGTTACGGATATGGGTATCCGCAATATGAGCAAATTTCATCTATTGTATATTATATCACATTGACAAGATATGTCAAGAGAAAAATTATAGAATTTCTTCTATCATTTGTGCGACTTCGGCTGGATCATTAAATTCTTTTTCCGACCATCGCATGTGTCCCCTTTCTACAGGCGAACTTAAATAATATGTTCCTGCTCTAAAATTAATCTTTGCCAAACTCCACATACCTGTTGGATTAGTTACAACGATATCATTAAAATTATCGTCATCGGCAAAGATTAATTTCTCTTGAGCTTCAGGGCTCAAGGCGTTAAATACTGCTTGAAATTGTGGCTCCAGTTTATCAACATCGGTAGCCAAGCGCCCCAATCCTGTCATTGTATCGTGTACGACATGATGGGCGGAACCACGTTTAACACCACGACCAGTACCAGAAATTTTCTCTATTTCTTCTTTAATGATTTTTTGTAGTTTTTCTTTTGTTAATTTCATTTTTTTCTTCTAGGAGTCGAATTCTTCGAAAAAGTAATAAATGTCTTCGTCGATGTCTCCACCATGTTCTTTGCCAACCTCTTGCACCGCCATCATCGCACGAGAGTAATGATCACTTGTTGCCTTTCCTAAAGCATCATAAATATCTATAGCAACTTTTCCACCATGCTTATCACCAATTTCTCCAATGCCTTCATGAAGATCCATTATGTAAGCCATACTAGTTCCAAGCTGCCCTTTTGAGACTTCAGCCTTTCTTTTCAGATCTTCGGGATGATTTCCAAACTTAGGATCTGCACTTCTATCGGAAAGACCAACGCCAGCAACTTCTTCGAGTTCTTCTTTAATAATCTGTTTTAGTTTTTGTTTTGTTAATTTCATCTGTTTTCCCTTATTAAAACGAAAGTTTCTCCAATAAATAGTTATCTAAAGAAACAAAAGAGGCAGTTTTCTTGCGAGCTTGGAATGTTTTCTTATCCATCTCTCCAATGTCTCCAAACCCCGAAGTATTAATCCTGTAAACATCCACGCCATATAACCTAAATAGTTCGCTTATTTTAAACTCTTTTGCCTTCGCATCTGAATCAAGGGCAATATACACCTTATCACAGTTAGCTATAATCTTTTGAAAAATATAGCTATTTTCACGTAGTGTAGAGCCAAGCAGTGGAATGGCGTTGCCAGCCACGATTGCATCGAATACTCCCTCCACAATTGTTATATCTTTGTTCCAATCCAAGTATAATTCATTAAAGATAAAATCTTTCTCTGCTGGAGGATTCTTGTACTTCTGCCATTCACCCGATGTATATGAACGAGCAATAAAATAATTTAAGTTTCCTTTCATATCGAATGAAGGAATTATAACTCTTTGTTTATAATCTCCATCTGGACAATATCCCATTTTCCACCATACAAGATCATCTCTTATTAATCCTCGAAGTTTGAGATATTGTCGAACAGGAATTGATAAAGGATTTATTTCTTTGCCTGTTAAGGTTATGAATTCTTCTGGAAGTGAAACTTCGATTATTTCTTTATCTTTGTCAACTTCTGAAAAATCTACAATTCCGTTGAGGGTTTTCCACTGTTGTTTGTGATCGGGATTTCCATAAGAATAAACAAGATGTCCAATATCTTTTCCCAGGTAATCACAAACCCAACACTTAAAAACGTTTTTATCAAAGTTGACTGAAAGCTTAGCTTTGTGATGTTTACACTTTGGGCAGTAAAAAAGGTGTTCGTCTTTTACTTTATAATAAGAACCAAGGAAATCTTTTATGATCCGGAGCTTTCTTTCAGACATGTTAAGCCCGCTCGTGCCATGATAAGAGCATCAGCCTGATCATAATATTGAGGTTTTGGATTTCCATGCTTAGTACATTCTACTACAAAGTTGGGTTCGTTGTCAAGGAGAAACTTCATAACAATTTCTTTAGCTTTTTGTCCGCGCTTAATGGTAATCCCGCATTTCTTTCTTGCTGAAACTGCTGGAATATATTCTGGTTGTATTTTAAATTCTTCATAACAAAGCCATGATAAAATTCCATTAAACTTAATTAATGTCGAAATGGTGTGGGATGAAGACTTACCCATCATAAACATGTTCAAGGCAGGTTCAATAAATATATCTTGAATTTCATAACAATAAGAAATATCTTTTAACCTTTCTTTGCAATATATAACTTTTGAATAAAAATCTGGATAATGGTTTTTGTTGCGCAAATCCCAACTTCCAATTTTGACGATAGTTCCATCATAATCAATGATTGCATAGCCAGTTATACTAGTAGAAATGTCAAGACCAAGAATCATTCATCACCAATTTTTTCAAAACCAAAATCTCGTTGAATGCTCAATCCTTTAATGGAATTGAGTCTTGGTTTTAATTCGCGATTATAATAATGATAAGTATCGGTGCCATGAGGAAGAATAAAACGAACAATATATTCACCTACAAATGTTCTGGGTGAAGTTGAAATTTCTCTTTCACGATAAACAGTTGTGACTTCTGGGATAGCCCTCATTTCATTCATAATTTCTGTTCTATCAATTGGTTTGGTTTGATCGATTGACAAATATAAATTGGCTTCATATCTGTCATGAGATGATTCTTCTTTTTCCATCAAGAATT
>Ga0208011_1000484_pt1 | contig 15295 bp, 9 predicted proteins | sample 7_EtaG_FD_184080 | JGI IMG/M metagenome (GOLD analysis project Ga0208011, IMG submission 184080) | Marine viral communities from the Subarctic Pacific Ocean - 7_ETSP_OMZ_AT15161 metaG (SPAdes) (version 2) | ecosystem: Environmental > Aquatic > Marine > Oceanic | place: Pacific Ocean | collected...
ACTCTTTGTTAAGAGAAAGAAGTTGACCTGGAGTCACAACAAGAACTGGTTGAATCATTGGTGCCTGAGCATCATACATTCTTTTCATAACGCCAGCGACAGTATCCCATGTCAACTTTTGTCTTGTTCCTGTGTCGTCTCCATCAGTGTCGTTGTAATAAGCATTACCACCGTTAGCAACAGATGCTGCAGTATTGCTAGCATTTTTGTTTAACTGTAGATACTCATATAAACCACGCATCTCTCTTGTTCCATCACCAGGGGTTGTATTAGCACCGTCTGCGAATGTTCCGTTAAATGCGAACCATTCTACTTCTCTTGCTAATTTCTCAAGAGCTAAAGTTAATTGCTCTGAGAACTCATCAACAATTGGGTTACCACCAGCTAATGATAATTTATCAGCTGCTGTAACTGTTCCATCACCATCTGAAGAGTTAATAATATTTGCACTCAAATCAAATGGATTTTGATGTTGATAAGTAGCCATAGCGGTGTATGACATTTTTACACCTTTATGGAAAACCTGAGTAACGCCTGTAAATGCAACTCTGTCTCTACCTAAATATTCTGTAGGTTGAGCACCTTCTTGACCTTTAGTAGGTTCAGAAGAAATTGTTGCACTGTCAGCTACCTGGATTTGCCAGAAAGTTGATTGTAATACTTTCCCGCCATTTAAACCACCGATTGCGGATAGAAATGGAGTCCTTTGACCACCAACACGAAATAACTCACCAGTAAAATTGTTAATATTCTGGGAGTAAATTGTACTATTTGTCAGCGAAATTGCTGCCATTTTATACCTCCGTATTTAGTTGTTAGCTTGTACTTAATTTATTTTGAAGAGTTCTTTTCTTCATCCATCAGAGTAAGTTTTGCTCGGATAGCATCTTTAGGGCTACCTTTTGCAATGATATTCTGTAATTGGTCTAGAACACCTTCTGGTACGTCACTTTGTGAATTTGCATCAAGTGCTGCAACTCTAGCTCTAGCATCGTCCTGTACAGGTTGTTCCTCAACAGGGGGTGTGACGTCCTCTTGTGCCACATTGCCTGACTCGTAACCATACTCGGCTTTTGCAAAATCGGAGACTGCTTCTAAAGTAGCTTCTCCGTCATACACTTGTTTTAGGGCTTTACCAAAACCTTTTGATGTTTCAAGACCCATCTGTTGGAATATTCCATCCATCTTCTCAGTCTTAAGAGATTCTAATTCTGCTAATAACTTAGCATTTTCGTCACTCTTTCTATCAATGGTTTCACGCATTGCCTTAACTCCGGAATTTTCCGGTGCTTCAAATTCGTCCATATCGTACCTCCTCACAGTGTTTACCTATCAGACTAAGCCTGTGGAACCTAGCCGTGGTGTTACCCTTCACACTTGACTTTTGGGCTGGGTAACTAATCCCTAAGTCCTTACTCTGCGATTTTTATACAAGCTTTCTACGCAGGCTTTGAAAGCTGTTTGCAGGTCTATTAAGCGGACCACGCAACGCTAATCCTATTATACACTAATCTTGTAAAAGTCCAGTAACTTTACTACCTTTTTTAACTGCACCTGCTTTACCACTAGACATTGATGATTGTTCTGCTTGTAGTAAGTTTAATGCTTTTCGTGCTTCTATATCACCAATTGCTGCTGATTCTAATGTTGATAAATCTACATTAGTACCTGTCTGTGTACTCATATTTGTATATGTACCAGCTGATTGATATAAATTTCTAGCACCTTCTTGTGTTAATCCAGCTTTTCTTAATGCATCAAATTTATTAAAAGTACTTGAGAATCCAGCAGCTTTTGCTTCAGCTGCAATAGTTAATGTTGATAACTCTCCTTTTAATAATTTATCTTCTATATCTGGATTAATTAAAGCAGCAAAAATAGTTGGTTCATCAGTTGATATATTAAATTTATCTCTAAACAATTCTTCTACTTCAGGTATATTATTTTTAACTGCATTATAAACTGTATCAATTCTTGCTTGAAATTCTTGTGCTGAAACTTCTCCTGTAATCATTTCTTCAAAATTCTTTTCAAAATCTGTAGTATCTGTAATACCTACTTCTCCTAATGTTTCTCTATAAGTAGCTTTTGTACTTACAGCTTCAAGTTCTGACATAATTAAACTTCCATCTTCTCTTTCTAGATATTGAAACTCATCTTTCCAAGCTTGTGTTTTTCTTGTAGTAGCTAATGCTATAGGGGCATCTCCATATTTAACCCATTCTTTTGCAAATGTTTCTAATACTTTTTCAGGAAAGAATTTATATAATGCAGCACCTATACCATATCCTTTTGTATAATCTCCACCTAAAGAACTATTACTAGAATTAGAACTAGATGCATCTACACCACCAGAATCACCTTCATATGTTTCTGGGTCAAAAGCTTCACTTGCTGAATAGCCTGCAAAACCTTCTCTTCCAGGTATCATTCCTGCAATTAGTCTGTCATATTCCGACATCCCATTTTTATCACTAGCTCTTACACCTGTTTGTGCTGTAGTTCTTGCTCCACCAGGTCCTATTACAACTACTTGTTTATTTTCTTCACCTTCTAAAAAACGATTATCTTTTGCCATTAATCTATCCATCCTGCTGATTTAACTACTCCAGTACCAAAAGCATTAGTTAATGCATTATTATAATTTCTTATAACACCACTATAACCTCTTTGAAATCCTTCTCCTCTTAAGATTTCTGCTTCATTTTCTGGTTTATTCTCTCCTAATAGTTTAAGTATAATAGGGTCATCTGATTTTATAGTATTTATATCAACATCCCATATTCTTGCTGCAGCAGATTTTTTACCACTCACTATACTGCTCCAAGCTAAATTTTTATCATACTGAGGATATAAAGCATGCCTTTCAGATTTCATTTGTTCAATTAATTCATTCTTAAAACCTGGATTATTTCTTATATTACCTGCATATTCTTGTATTTTATCTGTATATTCTTTTTGTAATTCTATTGGTAAATAAGTATCTATAAGTTCTTGTACTTCATTTTCTTGTAATGTAACTTCAGCAAAACCTTCTCCACCTATTACTCCTGCAAATCCTGCATCTAAATCTCCAAAAGCATATGAATCAATTGCTTTGTCTACTTGTTGTTGTGCTTTTGAAGCACTCCATCTACCCCAAGCCCATTCATTAGCAGCATAAGTTATAGCTGCATCAGATAAACCTCCACCTTTTGCATTTACATGTTTTTGTAATTGAAGTTTAAAATCATTTATTTTTGCATTAAATGAATCTTCATCTTGACTATATTCTGTCCATGCATCAAACGTTCTAGGGTCATATCCTAGACGTTTTAATATATCATTATGTGATTCACCTGTTTCAGTTGAACCATAAGTTTTAAACATTTCATAACCTTGAGCACCCCATTTACTAATAGCTCTACCAACTTCGTCAATATAATCTTCATTATTCCACCAAGGTGCATCAACTGTTACATTTTCTATCATGTCTAAAGTATTTTGAATAAAAGAAACACCACCTGGTGGTACATATCCAGCTTCTCCTTCTTTACCTTGACCTCTTATTTCTAAAGCAATACCTGATATTCCACCATCAACATATACAGCATCTCTTAAATCTCCACTTAAAATTGCTCCATCAAAATCATCTGAAGTTTCAAATACTTCTAACTTTCCATCACGTTCTAATGCATAATGTATATCACCCATGACAGAAGATACTGTTCCCCATTCTTCAACTCTATCCTCTTTAGGAGGAGGACCTCCATCAACTAAATCTTGTATTCCATGACCTTCCGGAACATCGTAATAGTAAGATACATCTCCTGCATCTACTCTTATATAATATTTACCAGTTTCTTTAATATATATTAAAGTATTACCTTCCATGTTTCCAAAAGTTTTTACTTCATAATCACTCTTAGACATTATCTACCTCCTGTTATTTTTTTAATTCCACTTAAAGCATTACTATATATATCTAGGCCTGATGGAAATGAAGGCAACCATGTTTCATCAGCTAATTTACCATATGCTGCCCATGCATGAGATAAAGGACTTCTTTCACCCATTTGATACATATCATCTTGTATTCCTGCTAAATTTTCTTCTGTAATATTATTTAATTCTACTTTCCAATTATCAAATGCTTCTTCATCAACTAAACCCATACCTGCACCTAATATCATAGCTTGGTCTAATTGTCTAGCTCCTGTTATATTAGCCATTTGTGGTATTGCATCTACTACAGTTGCTACAGCATTAGCTGCTTCATAATACATCCAATACGTTAAACCAGCAGCTAGTCTAGGAAATCCCATTTTAGTTGCTAAAGCTATAGCACCATCTTCTATTAATTCTGATATAGGGTCAATTAAATATATAGCATATCTTCCAAATTTTCCAGTTCCTCCAAATTTCTGGTCAACTTCATTTATAGCTTTTACACCTTCTTCATTTGCATCAAATACAAGTGGGTCATCTGCAGCAGCTGCTCCTAATGAACCACCACCTACTCCTTCAGGAACTTTAGAACTTTCAATATCTTCAGCAGTTACTTTTTCACCTCTATTAATTTTAGATTCAATAGTTTCAGCATTTAACCATTCCGTTGCAGCTGAAGTAATTTCTTTTGAATTATATTTTACTTTGTTTGTAATTTTTTGTCCTTTAACTGTTTCACCTTGTGTTTCTGCTAATAAATCTGTAAGTTGATTTAGTTGGTCTTTATATTTACCATTTTCAGATTGTGCTTGTATCGTAAGTTGATTTCTTATAGATTGTTCCAAATTTTTATTATTAGCACCTTCTACAGCATCTTGCCAGTTTGCATAATGTATTTTCATTTGTTCAAATATTGCATCATGCTTTTTTTTATTTGTTGGGTTTAGCTCTTTATATTTTAAATAAGCTATATTTTTTTCTGGATTAAAAGAACCTATAGCCATTATTTACCTAACATCATTCTAAGAACCATAGTTTGTATTTCTTTCTTTTGAGTAGCTGCAGCATTAGCATCCATCTCTTTTTGATATGCTGCTTCACGTTCATCATACTCTCTAAGTACTGGGTCTTCTATTCCTAATTCAGTTGTTAAATCTGTCATTTCATCAAAAGATTTTATTGTATCTCTTCCTGCTATATATTCTTTTGCCCATTCTTCTTGTTTATGTGCATCTTGCATTGATAAAAGATTTTGTGTTACTTCTTGAAAGTTTTGAGCATATGATTCAGCTATACCATTAGCCCACTGTGCTATTTCTTCTTTAGTACCTCTTCGACCCAATTTATACATAAACCAATCTTCAACTTCTTGTTCTCTCTGTAAAGGAGAAGGAACTTTATAATTAAGTTTTAATTGGTCAATTAAAGCTTCTTCTGCTTTTGCTCTTTGTGTTGTAAAAGCTAATTCATTACTTTTTCCATATTCTTGTACAGCATGATTAAAATACTTCATATTTTCTTGAAACTCTATCGCCCATGGAGATTCTTCTTCTTGTATAATACCATATGAAACTCCAGTAGTTTTTTTAAGATATTCATAATACTGACCACCAGTAAAGAAAATATCTTCAGCATTCATAATATCGCTATATTCTTGTGTATTTTGTTGAACACTTCTATTTGTATCAAACCAATTCATAACATTAGTGATAGCACTTTCTAATAAATAGCTATGTCTACCTTCATGTCCTAAGAAATAATCAGGTGATACTGCTTTATGTTCTATTAAATAATTTTGAAATTCTCTTATATCAGCTTCACTTGATGCATCATTAATGAAAAAATGTAAATCTTTTGTAAAGTGACTATTAAATGGTTCCATTAAATAAGCACCAGGATTATTAGGGTCAGGTTTAGGTCTACCGTCTTCACCTATAACTATACGCATTCTTCCTTGTTTAGGTTCGTAACTTCTATCTAATCCACCAATTCCTAAATTACCTAAGAGACCTTCTAATACCTTTGGGTCAAAATTGGACCCTGTTATTCCACTTATACCATATGCTAATTGGTCTATTTGTCCTGAAGACATACCAGATGTAGAACTTTCAGCAGCAATAGCTGATAAGGTTCTGTCAAAAGCTTCTATATTATTATCTTCTAAAAGACCTTCTAAATCTACCATTTGTTCATTAGTTAAGTTATATTTACTTTTACCAGTATCTGGGTCAACAGGAGCACTTAATATAGCACGTATATCTATAGTTTCAGTATCTATATCTATACCAAAGTATCCAGCATATTTATTTACTACTAATGTATTAAAAGATTCTACTTTTTCTCTTAATTCATTTCCACTACCTGGTGTAGTGTTTACTATCTCTTCATAAAGGTCAGTCATTTATTCCCATTTCCATTAACAATTCTTTATCATCTCTAAATAACTTTAGCATTACAGATGTCCATACATGAAAGAAATCAGGATATTTACGAATAATAGCTTCTGCCTGTTGATTCATTAACATTCTCATATAAACTGCTCTTTCATCTGTACTTTGTAACCACCAATCAGGATTCTTTGTAGGTGATAACATTGAAGATACTTGTTCAAATTCTTCCCAATCTTCTATCATCATTGCAAAACCTTTTCCTGTTTCTTGTCCCATAACTGTATCATTGTCTAACCATTTAAGTCTCATTTCTCTAAACATATCTTTAGAAGATACTGTTTCGAATAATCCCCAATCATCTTCTTGAAATCCTGGTAGTTGAAGTATTAATTCATTTCTATACCATCTCTTAGCGATTATTTCTTGTGTTGAATTGAGATTTAAATTTTCTAACATATTTATAAAGTGCTGATATCTAAAGTATCCAATAGTATCATTAACATTCCTTCTAAACTCATCTGGTGATAGTTGAGTTTTATCTGGTATTAAATCAGAACTAGCTCTTTTTTCTGCTGGATTTTCTGGTAGAACTAACCAAGAAGTTAGTTTTAAGTTTCTAAGTTGTTCTCGATTTTCATACTTCCATTTTTGTGATTTATAAGAATAGTTTTCTCTTCCACCTTTAGTTACTTTAGATGGTGCTGTTAACCAACCATGTTCTAAACCATATTTATTTATAAAATCTTCTGCAGCAGCAGTATCATCATTATCATTATCTAATAGAATTTTTCTATATTCATCTGCTAATACTGAAGCATGCCATGTTTTACCTGAAGTATCTTTTACATAAAATGTAGGTTGAAAACCTGTAGGTAACATAAATTGTGCTAAAGATTGAAAAGCAAATAATTGACCAGATTTAGCTTTAGAATATAATAAAAATGCTTCATCTCTTTTTTGATTAAAATCAATATCTTTTTCACTCCATCTATCATCAATTTCATTTAAATACCTATCTAATTTACCCATCTTATATAATTTAATATTTTGACCTGTAATCATTCCATATCTATAAACTTGTATAGTTGAAGCAGCTCTCATTTGTTCAAATTCATAAGTCATTTCTTCATCTACATCTGGATTGACTATTGCAGCTGCAAGTTTTTTAAACCAAGGTGGTGATGGAATAACTCCTCCTAGTACTTGTGATGGAGGTAAAAATCCACCAAATAAAGTATCTTTAAGTTCTGCAGGCCATGATTCAGTTGGTCTTACTTTATCTAAAGCAAATGCAACCATTGGGTTTGGTCCAGGAACAAATCCCTGTCCTAATAAGTTAATACCAGATAAATAAGCTTTAGCAGCTACTTGAGTTTCTGTCCATTCTGGTGTTGTTTCTACTTGAGGATTTACGTTTGGCCAAGGCCTCCAGCCTCTATATTCTCCACCATAAACAAGACTTGAAAGAAAACCTGAGAATGGCCATACAAACATTTTCTCATTTCTATTCTGAGGATTAACAGTAATAAAGCCTTCTCCTCCTCTTTGTCTACTTCCATCAGTCATATAGCTTTCTCCAGCTCTTACAGCAACATGAGCATTTCTTGCTGCATAAGGTTTATCTGCTAATAACTTTGTCCAAGTAGATGCAACTTCAAACCAGATTTCTGGGAATGGAAATATGTTTCTTGTAATATCAGATATTAAATGTTTCTTAGAAGCATCATAAAGTAAGTTCTTAGTTCCTGTTAATCCAAATGATTTTGATGCAGCGTTAACTGTATTGAAATCCATAGCACCTTCTTTTACAAGTTTTGATTTACTTAAAAAACGCATTTCTTGAATAATTTTTTCAGGGATACCTAACTCAACAGCTTCATCAATAAGTCTTTTTCTTGCTGGACTTTGTATATTTTCCCAGTTTGATAATAGATATTGATATCTATATTGCTTAAATGCAACTGAACGATTTAAATATCCAATTGGTTTTGTCATTAAATGAGTAAACATATGATTTACCCACATATCCATTTTCTTTCCAAGTTTATTAGAATCTTCTACTTCAAGAGCTTGTTTAAGGTCACCCATATCTAAGTTAAGACCAGGTCTTCCATTAACAGTAGTTGTATCTGAATCAACATATCTTCTTAATTTATTATTTAATGTTTCTTTATTTTTTCTCCAAAGATTAGTTACTGCTAACTCTCCTTTAGTAGCATCTTCAGGAATGAATGTAATTAACTTTCCTGAGTCTAAATCTAATAAATCTCCTGTAGAAATAAATTCAATTAATTCATCACTACTTCCAGCAGCACTTCTACTACTTGTTATGTTATATCTATATTTTTGATTAGCTCTAGCATGTTGATATAATTCACCTTTTTGTAATTTTCCAGCTGTTTTCATTCTTATTCTTGCTTCAATTGATTGAACATGTTGCATTATAAAATCTTCATCATGTGTTATCCTGCTCCATTTTCTACCACCCCAATCAGCTATATCTTGTAAATGTTTTTGACCTGCACCAGATTTTAACCATGTAGCTACTTCATCACTTTGATGTCCATGTCTAGCAATTATTCTTGCTAATGGGTCATTTCTTAATTGTAATAATTCAAATCCTAAAGCATCAACATAATTATCTAATCCTTGTGTTTTATTTATTCTAACAAAATTCAATGCTCCTGTAGCTTCATCACTTCTACCTAGTAATCCTTTTAATGTAAATCCTTTTTGTATAGCTTCAAAGTGTTCATAACTTTGCATTAATTTAACAGCATCTAATTGTGCTCCTGTTATATTTCCCATATCAATAGCTAATTTTCTATGTTTCTTTCCTGAAGTTACCCATTGTATATAATGCATTGGATGATTGAAAAAACCATCTAGATTTCCCATAACAAATCTTGCTTGTTCTTCTAAGAAAACTCTTGTTAAAAAGGCAGCTCTTAAAAGAACTAATGGTTTAAATATTTTTCTTGTGTAATAGTCACCTAATCTTGATAACCAATCTGATTTAAACTTTTTAACATGTATAACACCAGTCATTTCTGGTTTGATATTACTATTTACATCCCACCAATTATAATGATATTTACTCCATTCAACAGAATGACCAACCATTCCTTTCAAAGTTTTATAAACTTGTTTAGATTGTTCATGACTTCTTGTATATAAAGGACCTAAAGCTTTTCTGATTATTCTATAATCAACAAATCCATGAACATTTTCAGCAAATTCTGATAGCAAATGACCACTACCTGACTCAACTATTTGGTCTACGCCCTTCCAATCTGGAATAGCATGTGTTTCTATTATATTAAATCCACTTCCTGCATGAGGCATTGTTGTTGCTACTTCATCACTTCCACCAATAAAGTAACCTACCAAATCAGTTAATTTATTTTGATTCATACCAAATTGTTCTGCTATTTCAACTTCCATCAAGTCAGCAGTTTCATCACCTTTAATTTTTCTAACCATTGCAATATCATCACCAGCTTGTTCTACCATAAACTTAGATATTTCACTTTTCTTTCTCCAATCCATTCTGTCAAATTTTAATAATCTTTGACCTATTGAAGTTAAGTCATAACCAGCAACAGTTAAATGTGCAAGTAATTGTTCTCTAGCAACTGCTTTATTTAATCCTTTAATTGCAAAGTCAGGAGTTAGATGCATAATTTTTCTAAAATATGGATTTGTATTACTATATAAATTTGAAGAGAATCCTAAATATGTTTCAAAAGGAACTTGTTGTTGTGAAGGAAATGGATTTATATCTTGTAATTTTCCTTTCATATCATTAATAAAGTTCTTATTAAATCTTGTTGCTTGTCCTCCTTGTAATCCAACACCAGGAGTTCTTGGTACAAATAAATCACTAAGTATACTATGTTTAACAACTTCATCTGAATTATCTATAACTGTCATACTTGCATTTTCAGGTATAAATAATTTAAAACCTTTTTTATTTAATGCATTTCTAACTAGCTTAGGTCTTCTTATTGCATTAACACCTAAACCAACAGCTCTCATACTTGCACCTGGTATTGCTGTTATAGTTTTTAATACACCAGGTATTACAGTTCCTGTTCCAACTTGAAGTCCGTGACCTAATTTACTTCCGATACTTTTATAAGCTGCATTTTCATTTCCTACTCTTGATAATACTTTACCTCTAGCTTTCTGCCATCTAGTTGCATTTGGCTTATTAGCTATCTCTTTTCCTACTCTAGCCATTTCTCTTGATACTTTATTTCTAAAGAAAGCAGCACCTCTTGGAAGCATTCCACCATCAAATTGATTTAAATTTTTACCAATAGTTATTCCTTCATCCATTAAACGTCCATAAATTTTTTGTATTCCAGCTCTATTTTGTTTTTTAGCATGGTTAATAATTTGTTGATGTATTGCTCTATCAAATTTTCTAAAGATTGGATTACTTGCTAATAAAGCAAAAGTATCTCCATTACCTGGTGATTTATCACTTAATACTGTTTCTATTATTGAATCATATATTTTCATTTGAAATGGAGAAGAAAGTAGTTCTTCTTTTGTTTCTCTAAATATCATTGGAACTTTTCCTAGAAAAGTATATTCTCTTTTATCTTTTGTAGAAATTCTATAATGTCTATATTTACTTCTTAATCCTTGCCATAATCCTGTTTGACTATCTAAATAGCCTTGATATCCATCAGGTAACTCATTTGGATTTAAACCATCTAATGAATCTCCCATTTCTTCTAAAAATTCATCTCCTTGTGATTTAGCATCATTTAATGTTACTTTTCTACCTTTTGTTAAATCTATTGACTTATCTGCTGCCCTTAATAAAGGATTAACTCTTCTTAAGTTTTTAAATAGATTTCCAACACCCTTACTACCTTTACCTCCTATAATTTCGCTAGTTAAAGAATATGCAAAATCTATACTTCCAGATATATTTCTAAATGCTTTAGTTCCAGTTGGTGCTAAAAAAGATGCTTGATATCTACCAGGTGAATATAAAAGTAATTCACCATTATCAAATCTATTTTTAAATTCACCTCTACCTCCACCTAATGACCATTTACTACTTCCACTTCTTCCAGCAAAGAAATAAATACTAGCTGGATTATCTAAACTGGTATAATGTATTTCACCATCATCATCTATTGCCTTTAGTGGTCTACCTACATATCTATAAAATATCTCTTTTGCTCTATCTGGAGAATAATTATGTTTAGTTATTAAATCTTGATATCTTGGGTCTTGTTCTGGAGTAAGTGTTATAAATTGCATCCATTTATCTCTATCAAAGTTAATAGGTCTACCTGCATGCATTTCTTTCCACATAGCATTAACGATTGTTTGTCCACCTAATTTATGAGCTTCTTGGAACATATCAATATATTTACTTAATTGACCTCCTATTCCTTTCCATTCTCCAACACCTTCTACCTGTGAAAATCTTACATCAATAGGTAATTCAGATTGTGCTCTACTTGCATCTTTACCTGTCATTCTTTTATAGTCGAACTTTATTAAATCTCTAACATATGAAGTTGACCTACCTGTTGCACCTAAATGAGTAAGTGGTATTGCCCATTTACCTTGAAATCCAACATTTTGCATTAATCCATCCCAAGCCTGTGCAGCCCAAACACCATATTGAATATCTCCAAACTTTGAGTTTTTTAAGTTTTCTCTACCACGTACAGATTTATAAACTCCATCAGGTCCTGGATGAGCTAAACCTAAAGTCCAAAATTCTATTGGAGCAATAGCCATATTCATTTCCCATTCATCACCCCAAGCATTATGTTGTTCAGATAATTCTTGCCATAATGAAGCTTCTTCAGCTACAGAAGATAAAGAATATTCTTCATTTAAATCTTGAACAGCTTTAGAAGAAGCTGGATTATCTATAGTCATTCCTACTGAAGTTGCTGCTGTTTTTCCTAAACCAGGAAAAGCAGTAGTTGCTTCAATAATATTGAAACCTTTTTGTTCTCCTAAAGGAGTTTTAAAGAAATCTTGATATGATTTAAACTTTGCATCAACTCGTGCTTTTGCATTAAGCATATCCCTTTCCATGAAAGGGTCATCCCATAATAAAGGCATTAAATACTCCTAGTATTAATTAATTCTGCAATAACTGGATGTGGATTAACTGAATATAATGCAGCTAATAATACATCTACATCTTCATATAAATCATTTGTAGGAGGATTTTCTCCAGGACCTATAGGTACTCCAGCTGTAATTGGTTCTCCTGGATTTTCTGTTGGAGCAAATACATTTGGATTTGCCATACCTTGCATTGGCATAGGTGCATTAGCACCACCACTGTCACCTAAAGGAGCACCTTGCTGTTGTTGTTCAAAAGCTTGACTCTCACCATACTTTGCATTTGGTAAACGCATAATAGGTTGAGCACCATCAGTTCTTTGACTTAAAGCTCCTGGTCCACTAACTGCATTTTTTCTATTAGGAGTTGGTTTTCTATAACCACCTCTACCACGTTTCTTTGCCATGTATATCCTCGTTTATCATAATTATTATTCCAGGTGTAGGATTTATAACAGTATAAAAAATATTATTTGGTGATACATTTTCATCAAGTACATCATAAATACCAAATTCATTATCAATAATATCCCAAAAAGATTTTTCAATATCCATTACATACCTCCCAATGCTTGAGCTACTCCTGGTGGTCCTTGTTGTGCCATTTGAGCTTGTTGTTGTTGTGCAATCATAGCTTCTTGTTCAGGAGCCATTTGTGGTTCCTGTGGTGTATAGAACATTCTTAATATATCCGTCATCTCTGATGGATATTCGTATATAGCTATTACTGCCATAGTAGCTGCAGGGTCTCCCTGAGCTGACCTAGCAAGAACAGATTCAAATAAAACATTCTCAGCTTTATTCTTTCTAATACGTTCTTGTACCTTAGCTATATTATCAAGACCATCAATATTATCTTGTAAGGTCTCTACGTCTATAACACCAGCTTGTAATAATTGTAAACCTGTAACAATCTTTTGTGGCTCATCAAATCCTGCCATAACACCATAGATTCTTCTAGTTCTATAATCTCCACCGATATCATTGCTAGGAGAATAATTTTCTGAAAAAGCTGTACCTGCATAGAAACCTGCTATAGGTTTCTTATTTAATTCAGGGAATTGTAATCCAAGTAGAACATCAAGTTCTAATCTTTTCTCATCCATACTCTGTAAACCATGCTTAATGATTTCTCTATATTCATTAATCATTAATGACATTGTGCTATTTAATTCACTAAGTCCAGCACCAGTAACAAAAGAGTTAGGAGATTGAGAGTCATCAGTTACTGGGTAACCTCCAACCATTCTCAATTGTCTTTCTAATCTATCTACTTGTTGAAATAATTGATAAGGAACATTGTTCTGTGGTTTAGATACTTGAGTACCAGGAGCAAGATAGTTAATTGCAAATCTACCTTTTCTATATTGTCCTGATTCAAGTTCACCAGATATGTTAGTTTCAGTAAATACTGAATCTTCCATAGCTATTGCTGACATAATATTAATCTTTGCCATCATAGCCATCAAACCTATAACATGGTCATACTGACCTTTTAGTTCATCAAAAGAAACTCTCTTCATAAATATAAATGGAGGTGTACTTAAGAAGTTAGGTATGAAATCAAGAATCATATTCTTTTCAGGGAAAACTATATAAGTTCCACCTAAATCATAATATTCAATTATGCGGACACCCTGGCCTGTATTATCTTCCCAATTATTTTGTTTCTCGTTTTCATACGTTTGGCCAAGGCCTCCAGCACCAAAAGCTGCTTCTTGTGTTTCACTTTCATCTGGATTTAAAATCTCTTTAGCAAACTCTGGATAAATTTGAGCAAGTTTATATCTAGGTACCCTTCTCAAAACAGCTAGTTCTCTAGGCTCTTGGTCTGGACCAAAGTTCCCAGGGAAGGTATCGTAAGGGTCACGGAGTTCTGCTGTTGGGTATACATAACCATTTTTATCAGTTCTTGTCGTTATAATCCAAGCAGCGTATCCGTACCCTGGTAACCATCTGGCAACCTGAGCTAGTTGTAAATTTAAATTTTGTTTTTCATCATAGCTAGTAACAATACGTTCTAATCTCTCTGCTCTTACTTTTGCTCTATCAGATGTATTATGATTTAGAATATCTACTCTAACTTGAGGAACACCTGAAATCTTTTGAGCTAATCTATCAATACCAGATTGAAGCATATTAGGAGCAGGTAAAAGGTCTGCATCTGAAGTTTCCATCTTATTTCCAAGTAAAGCCTTCATACCATCTGCACCACCATTAAGTATTGCTTTTATTCTTGCTTTCTGTACTTGTCTAGATTTAGTTGGTTTACCAGAAACAAGTTGAGTTGCGTTATCAACTATCTGTTTATAGTTCTTAATATCTAAATTTTCTATCCCCACGGTGCCTCATTATAATCTGTTACACCAAAATCAGTAAAACTAGCTTCGTAGTCTAAACCCATCTCGGCAAGTTGTTCTTTATTCATTCGTCTGAATACTTTCATTGGAAACCATCCTGCCATAACTATATCAGTTTTTTCCTTGTTTCGCTGTGAAACAGGCTTTCCATCAAAATACAACAGTTGTGTTCTATAAGCATTAACTTTAGCAAGACTTTCAGAATTTCCTGTAGGTAAATGAATTTTATGATTTTCAAATAATCCAGCCATTGAACCTACACCATACATAGGGTCATGCTTATTCTTTCCAGTAATATGCCCTTGCATAGTTACACCACTTCTTAAAACAAATTCTTTTATCTTATCATCTTGTCTAATAGCAGATTGAAAACCATTCTCTTCAATTACCCAATGTTGTAAATCATATCTTTGATACCAGTCAGACATAATCTGTAGAGCATGTTTCACTCCCCCACCTTGTCTATTCTCAATATCTATAAGGAAAAGCTCACCTCTATAGGCGTTT
>Ga0208011_1000485_pt1 | contig 15272 bp, 21 predicted proteins | sample 7_EtaG_FD_184080 | JGI IMG/M metagenome (GOLD analysis project Ga0208011, IMG submission 184080) | Marine viral communities from the Subarctic Pacific Ocean - 7_ETSP_OMZ_AT15161 metaG (SPAdes) (version 2) | ecosystem: Environmental > Aquatic > Marine > Oceanic | place: Pacific Ocean | collected...
GTTTTGATAATTCAATGTCAGTGTAAAAGCCATTGACCTGCTGTTTTCGTAAATCATTTTCTGAAATCTTTACGACATGAACGACTGCTTCCGCATCATCTAATGAGGTAGCTGTATACGGAACGACAAGATCATCCGCAGGTATAAATTTTGAAACGGCTCTTCCTAAAAGATCGTCATAATAAACTTTCTTAAAAGTAGAACCGCTTAAAGGTAGATGGAATAACATTTGATCAAACTCAGGTTCATATTCCTTCATCTGATCCATCAATTGATAATTCATGAAATCTTTAACTCTTTGTGATTGAGCTTCTTTAGCAGGATTAGATAAACCCATAACTTGGGTTCGAACGGGTCCATCTGCTGGTAATAATTCTTTATAAGCTAATGCTTGAAACTGTGTAACTGCTTCAGCTAAAACGGGGTGAGTAGCACCACTAGCTCCTTGAAAAGGTTCATTACGATTATCGTATTTAAATCCTAAAAGATCTAAACCATTCGTGTAAGAACTTTCCCAATCTTTTCTAGACATTTTATAATCTGTATAATTTTGTCTAAGTTGAATTCCAATTGGATCTAAAACATCTTCAGGTAAAATATCGGCAAGATTATCAAAGTGCGTGTTTGATTGAGCTTGGTTCACGGCTCGTGGATCAAAATTTACTGTAGCACCACCTTCTTCATCAGGTGTTACTTCTACTGGTTGTCTTGGTTGTTCTTCCGTAATGTCAACATCAGTTGGTGCTTGTGCACCAGGTACTTTTATCTCATGTCTAACATTCGGGAGTGATTTATCTATATCTGCCATTTATACTCCTAGTCATCATTAACATTAATCATTATAGAACGCAACCCTTGTCTTTCAGGTGGAATTGCATGAGGTTTACGGATTCCAGCTATACCACCACCCATATAACCTGCTCTGCCGCCGCTTGCCATATTAGGAGCTCCTTTAGATAAGTTCTCCCAGGCTTCATTCTTCATCATTGCATCAGCCACCTCTTCATAACCTAAATCTTTATTATACCTCATGTCATCACGAATTCCAGGTTGCATTTGTTGCATTCCATAATTAAGACCATAGGGTGTCCAACCATAACCATAATAATCTCCAAATTGTTTTAATCGTTCATCTATTTCTCTTTTTGAATATTTTCCATATTGTGGGTTTATTGACAAACCAAAATCAATCCAAGGTTCTGCACGAGAAGTTTTTAAACTTTCTTTAAAACCATGTTTTGATTTTCTTTTAAGTAAAGTAGGTCCTTTAGCTTCTGAAGTATATTTTCCTAAAATTTCTTTTTCTGGTGCCATAGTTTGATCAATACTTGATGTTATGTCTATGCCTCTATCTTGTCCTTGTGATGTTCTTGCTGCTCCAATTGAATCATATTCTTGTTTTGCTTGATCATAAGCTACTTTCTCTGGGCTTCCTTCTTCTAAAGCTAAATATCTTACATTTTCTCCACGAGGACCTGCATCTTTTCTAGCCACTTTATCAATATCATTATATAAATTCTTAATAACTTCTTCTTGTTTTGCAAGAATTTCTTTTTTTGCCTCTCCAGTATAATCTCCTCGAACAAGATTTGTTTTCATTCGTTCTAAATTTTTTTCTTCACTTTCAATTTTTTCAATTAAATTTTGAATTGTTGCCATTGGTTTTGCACGTGAATCAAACTTAACTAATCCTTTATGATATTCTTCTTGACCTGTTCCAGGTATAAAAGCGCCAGTCAACCAATTGTTTTGTAATGCACCTTTTAAAGAAACATTACTATCCATCGCCATATCAAAACCAATAGAACCAACTTCATACGCAATATCTATTCCAAATCCTGCAGGACCAAATATAGATGCAAGTGCTGATTTACTTCCAGCTTTAGCTACAACTTTTCCAGCATTTTTTGTAATCTCTTCTGCTGCTTTACCTGTAACTTTTCCTTTAGCAACATCATTAGTCATTTTTAAAAAGTTTTTTCGTTTCACTGAATCAGGACAACCACTACCACTAGAAAAACCAATACGACCACCAGATGCTTTTGGTGATCGACACCAGAAGTTGTTTAGAAGTTTTCCAATTTGTTTTACTTGTCCTTGTGTAATTTTATTTATATTTGCGTTGGGATTAACGTTTGCAGTTTTAAACAAATCAGGGTGTTGTTTAACATAATTTTTAAAATTAGAACTAAGGTCTGCTTGATTTTGCACAGCTTTTAATATTTCATCTTTCATGTTTAATTTTTGAAATTCTTTTACACCGTATTTAAAATTGGTTGCATCATCACTAATCTTACCAATATTAAGTTTTAAGTCTCTTGCTATTTTTTCTACCGCTTTCTTTTGATTAAGGTTTTTATTTTTTACGGATAACTCATATTGTCGTGACAGCGAGTCTTTAAAACCATTATTAAGATCAAACTCCAAAGGATTAACTCTTATTAGTTGATCTGCTGATGCATTAAACAAATTTTTTAAACTAGATTTAGATAATGGGTGATCTAAAGCTAAATTAATATGTGGGTATCTAGCTTTTATAGCATCTCTTAATTGATAATACTCTGTTAAGTTATCTCTTATGGCTAAATACTTTTTAGATGAAATTGATCCATTCTTAAAAGCATCATAAAATAAATTTTCTATTTTACCTCTATCATCAACAATTAATTTTGATTTCCACATTTTAGTTAAAGCATTATCTGCAGCTTGTAAATCATCAGGTATCCACTCTAAAGTAGCTCTCATTTCTTTACCTGCAACCAACATTCTTTTATCGTAGATATTATTTCTTAATTTTCTAGCCTCATCTTTTAATTGTTTCATTGAAATTTTATTTGCTTTAGCAAATTTTTTAGGATCAAAAATTTTTTTCTTATTTGTTTCTTCTAATAATTTTATTTGAATTCCTTGTTCTTTTAAAATTCTTGTTTTTCTACCTTTTTTACGAGCTGCAGTATCATCTACATTAGAATAGACAGTTCCCCATCTATTTGTTCTTTTATGAATGTGTCCTGTCTCTGCATTATAAACAGGGCTAGTGTCACCTACATTTTTTTTAGTTGGTCCAGTTGCTTTTTTTATTGTTCCAGGTGGTCCCTGATACCCTGGTCTCGATCCATCAACATTGGGTGTTACTAATTGGCCATCGTTATAGCCAGCTCGTCCACCATCAGCATGTGGTTTTAAAAATGGATTAGGTTTCCAGTCTTCTAAAGTTTCACCTGGTCTTAAAAATTCTGATTGTTCTAGGTCTGGATCGAAAGCGTCGGGGATGCCGTATGCTTTAGCAAGTTTCATGTTCCGTGGTCTTTGGTCCTCGAACTGTTGTTTATTTTCTTCTATCCAATCTAAAATATTTTTCATTCGCCCAACATTCCTGCAACACCGCCATTGGATAACGAAACACGGCCGCCTGTTGCGTTTAGTTTACGACCTTTAGTTTTTAAATTTTTGAGAATATACTCTCCTTGTAAAATATCTTTATCAGTTACACTAGAAGGAACGGGAGATTTACCAAAAGATTTTTCCATATCTTTATAGAAAGGTGCCATAAATTCATTTTTCTTTCCTTGTTCTGTATGTTTTAAAAAATCTTTCCTTGTTTTTGCCATTTCAACAAAATTCTCAAACATGTCTATTCTAGATTTTTTCAGTTTTTCAAATTCATCTTTTGGAATATATTTTTGAACATCTTCTGGAAGTGCTTTATAGTTTGTATATTTTAAATAAGTAGAAGGATTAACTCCTCTTTCTTTTGCCAAGTTTTTAATAATTGTTTTATAAATTCCACCACCCCAAAGCAAACCTACTCTGCCATCAACAATGCCGCCTGTTGCGTTTTTCTTTCTTCTAATAGCTTTATCAAATTCACCTTGAAAGTCTAAAGTATCACCATGTTTTAATAATAACTCATCATATAAATCTGGATCTAATCTTCTGTTTTTTAACATCATAATATATCTAGCTTGTGTTTCTTTATCTAACTTCATTACTTCATCAATTTCATCTAAACTTATCTCTGGAAAATTATCTATTAATTTTTCTCTACTTAATTTAAAACCTCCTGGGACTGGAGGAACATCAATACCCGCTCTTTCACCCGAAGGACGTCTACCTTCTCTCTTTAAATCAATTTCTTTTGTTAATTGATCCTCATCTTTTACTATAAATTTTTTAGACTTAGGGTACATTTGTTGTGTAGCTTCCTGACCTATAAATTTTCCATTTTTATCAATTATAGGAGTATTAAATGGATAAGATTTTTTTATATCCCATGCCTGTTTTAAATTCTCTTTTGGAATATTTATTCCTGTTTCTTTTACAAAGTCTGCATGAAACTCATCTAAAGAACCAACTTGCTCGCTGCTAATTTTTTTTTCTTGTTCGACAGTATATTTTTTATTGAAATCATCTAAAAGTGTTTTATGTTTCTCTCTGTTCTGAAAATCAGCAATTGCTTTTCTCAACTGTGTTTTCTCAGCCATGGGTTTAGATGTTTGTCCAAGTTTCGTGGTTCCTGGAAAGAATTCATCCATTAATTTTGCAAGTCCTTTTAATACTCCTTTACCCCCAGAGAACGGAACACGGCCACCATCTTTTACTTCCTGTTTTGATCTTAAAACTTTTTCCTGTTCTTCATACTCTTCTGGAGTGGCTTCGCCAGCGCCAGTGCCTAGATTTTCTTCTTCCATAAATTCTAAAAAATAAGGATTAGAAGCAGGCATTCTGTCTGCTTCGGAAAATATTTTTCTTTCGATAATACCTGCTTCAATTAATTCTTTTTTTAGTCTTTCCATTTCTCTCTTAACCCTAGAGTCGCCAGGGTTATATTCATAGCGGCTTGGCCGATCTTCAGAAGGTTCCTGGTACATAAAATAGCCAGGATCAACTAATTTAGCATTTTTGTAAGGAACACGGCCCCCTGATGCAAAATTATCGGGTGTAGGCATATTACTGAAATGATCAGCAAGATCTTCATTTTGTTTTTGTAAACTTGAAATGTTTTTTGTTTTTTTATTCTTGCCTGTTGCAAACGCTTCTACTTCATCAAAGTTAGATTCATGTTTACCAAATTTATTAACAGACGTTTCTTCAAACTTAATGTTTTCTGGATGTCCTCCAGTAAATTCTGCTTCTTCAACATTAAACTCTTCTTTGGTCTTTCCACCTTTAATTTTTTTTCTTTTTTTAATCGTAGGTTCAATAATTTCGCCTGCTTTATATTCTAATCTAACTGGTTGTCCAAATTTACCATCTGCAAAACCATGTTTAGTTGCTCCAATATCAACCCACACATCTCCTGAATCTAAATCTTGGTGTACATAAACATCTGTTTTTGAATTAGGGAGTTCGGTCTTATGAATAATCATTCTTTCCTTATACGCATTTGTTTTTGTTACATCTTCTCCTTCTTTAATAACTCTATTTACAAGGGGCTTGAACCATACTGGCATGCCTTTAATATTTTTAATTGGGACTGAGGTTAAATCTTTAATAACTGCTTTTTTACCACCACCTTTAAATAAATTAATTAATCCAGACTTAGCTGCAACTCCTGTTGCAGCTCCTGCTCCTAACCATTTTAAAAATGCTCTTCTTGCTGCGTTGAATCCTCCAGCACCAAATGGAACACGGCCACCATCTTGATAAGCTCCTACTGATTTTAAAATACCTTCCCATTCGTCACGATCCATGTCGTCAAACTCTGCATCTAATAGTAGCTGCCACATATAGGGTCTTTTACCTTTTCTTAATGGCACTCTATGATTATCTTCCTCGTATGTTGGTTCACCGAGCATGCCTGCGATACCGCCGCCTGCGAATTGCTTTTTCCAACCAATTCCTGCTTTGTCTTTACCTATTTCAGCAAAAAATCTAGATTTTTTCTCTGGATTATCTCTACCAAATCTAAGCATTATCTCATCCTCGATATTTTCAATATCATGTTCTCCTTGCAAAACATCCCAAAGATATTTTAAATCTTTTTCAGTCCATGTTCCTTTTTTAGGAGCATCTCTGATAACATCTTCTAAAATTGGACCAAAACCCATATTATAAAAATTCTTTGGTGGTACATAAGGTTCTCCTTCAACTAATTTTCCATTATCATACCCCGTTCTCTCACCCAGCATGCCTGCGATACCGCCGCCTGCAAAGGGCATGTCTTCTGGATTTACAGAAGTGGCCATATCAGCTTTTGCATTTTTTATTTGAATATCTAATCGATCTAAAATTTCTTTTTGAGATGCTCTATTAAGGGAATTGAATTCTGTATTTTTTCTATTGATTAAATCTTTAGCGAACTGTTCGTTTTCTCTTAATGAATTTAATTTCATTTTAGTGCTAAGCCCTTGTTTAATTCTAAAGAAATCATCTTTTTTTAATGGAGATTCTTTTTTTAGGACTTGAGGAAAACCTATACTTTCTGAAAAAGCATCTGCTTCTTTCATTGTTTCATCTAAATCATCCATTGTTTTTTGAATGCTAGCTATATCTTGATCTGCTTCAGTAGGTCTTGGTTTTTTCCAATCTGTAATTTTATCTTTTGGGAATGGAACAACTTCACCCTTCCCTGATTGTTGAGAAGCTTTAAACTTAAGCTGTAACCATTCTAATTTGTTTGGCTTTCTGCCATTAGTTTTAATAAATAATTCTAATAATTTTTTAAGCATTAATAATAAACCTTTTTCCTAGGCGCTTGTTTTTCTTCTACATAATCTTCGGGGTGTTTGACTAATCCGCCCTGCCTGAAGCGCATAACAGCCATAGTCGTCGCATCGACTAAGTCATCATGATCACCATGTGGAAATGCTGCGCATTCTTCTATTACCTCTTCTGCAAAATTCTGTTCAGGCGCCCATACCATTCCAGACTCAAAAAGAGGTGCACATGTATTTACTCTAACATGTTTATCATTTCCTTTGCTCGGCGTAAAGCTAATAACTGGAATATCCATCTGTCTAAGTTCATAGGTCAGTGGCAATCCTGAAGCTTTCGCTTCAACGATTACAGTTTCTGGATTCCAATATTTATATTGCTCTAATGCTTTTCTCCGTAGTTCAGGGAACTCAAATCTGCCTTTTATAGCATCTAAAAGTATTAAATTGGCTCCTGAATCTTGATCTGGATAAAATATACCCCAAGTAGTGATTGCACTAAAGTCAGCGGTTTCTTTTTTCATAAATGCAGTGTCATAACTTTGAATGACGTGTTGAAGAGGAGGTATAGTGTCTTTATTCCATTTACGCCACCATTCCCGCTTTATAAGGGCACCTTCTTCAGAAGTTGGACGTTGCATCCATTGTGCGTTCCATTTTCCAACTGGAAGGGTTGCTTTTACTTTTTCTAATTCTTCTAAGTTCCAATATTCAGGCCACACGGGTTCTATCTCAGGTCCGTGGTCCAAGAGCGCTGGAAACTCGACCACGTCCCACTGATCAGCTTTAGCTTCCTTTTGTTTTGACAATAACATTCCTGTTAAATCTTTTTTTGACCATCTAGTCATTACACAAATTATTTTTCCACCTGGTTGAAGTCTTTGACGAGGTCCTGACGTATACCACTCGTAAGCATTCTCCATTGCAGATGCTGAAAGTGCATCTTGCTCAGAATGAGGATCATCAATTATTAAAAGATCAGCACCACGACCTGTTATTGCTCCACCAACACCAGCTGCAAAGTATTCTCCACCCTGAGAGGTCTCCCAACGTCCTGCAGCCTGTGAATCTTCTTGTAATGTCGTTTTAAAAATTTTTCTATACTCTGGAGAATCAATTAAGTGCTTGGCTTTACGTCCAAAACGTATTGCAAGCTCTCCAGTGTGCGTTGCTTGAATGATTTTTAAATTTGGATGACGGCCCACCATCCAGGCTGGCAAAAGATAGGACGCAAATTCTGATTTTGTGTGTCTTGGAGGCATATTTATAATAAGACGGTTAATTTTACCTGTTGCAAGGTCATTAAACTTTTTTGCAACGTGTCTATGGTGCGCCCCTTCAATGAACTCGGGCCAAACACACTTAACAAAGCTTAAAAAATCGTCTTTTGCCTTGTTTTGTATCTTTTTTTCAGCATGTAAAACTTGAAGTTGTCTAAAGGTCTTTCTAATGTCGGCTGGAAGCCTAGTAATATCAACGTTATTTAAATTCATAAAAAATTTTTAAAATTTTTTGCATCTTTTACGATGTTTAAAACGAATTTACCACCATTAACTCTCTAAATCAAGCATTACAACCTGAAGTAGTGGGACCCCTTTTTAAAAAAAGGGGGGAAGGGGGTCCGGCCGGCCGGAAATTTTCAACTTGAAGTGGTACCTCTATTGGATTTGGGGAAAGTAGGTCCGGCGACCTTGGTCGCCGGATCCTTTGTTTATTATTAGTCTAGTAAGACCATGTATTCTTTTGCGAAGTATTGTCTAAACCAATCAAGACCTTTACGAACATCCTTCCACGTTGGAGATGTGCCCATACCATGTGCTTGATCGTATTTTTCTGCGATCAAATTACTGCCCATGATTACATCGTAAACTGCTACTGCAAATTTAGGTATTTCAATTGATTGACCACTAAATGGATTTGTAACTGTTTCCATTGTTAATGGCTCATCGCTATAATCTGCATCTGCAAATGGTAGCTTGATTGTTTTGTTATTATATTTAATTGTATTCATAATAGTATCCTATTAAATCCCTCAATCATTGTCAACTGATTTAATTGTGGTCCTTGTTGCCTGATAGGGCTCTCTTGTATGCTCATTGCCATTCCAACTATATCGGTGGCTCTCATACCTTTCTTTTTCAATCTTAATTGGTGTTTCACTTGCATTCTTAACTGGTCTTATGTTGGCAACCTCTCTTATAAATTGTCTTAAAAAAGAGTGTAAACAATTCTGATTACAAAAAAAATCGTAAATGTGTGGTTGTTCTGGATTATAAACTTTTATCTTTCTAGTTCTTAATACTTTATTGTCGCCAGTTCCTCGCACCCTTGATTGAGTTTCAATCTTATGGCAATCTGGATTATGACACCAATTATAGTCGCTCATTTTTTAACTCCACACTCAATCTAGCTACTATTTGGTTTAATTGTGCAACAGATTTTTCAAGGGTTTCAATCCTATCTTGTAGGTATTTAAGTTTATTTCGTTGTAACATCGCGTCCTTATTACTATCTATTAATTCAAAGTTATCTTCATTTAGTTCTGGCATTATTTATTCTCCTTTTGTTTTTTACAATCATCACAAACAACATCATAATCATTAATTAAATTAAACTCACTTTCATAAATAACTTTTTCACAATTATCGCAAAGTGTTCCACCTATTTCTTCTTTTTTTGTCATTATTTAATACTCCATTGAGTTATTTTATCAGTTGCCATTCTGTATTGGTCTTTACCATATTTTTCAGTTGCATCTAAATCTAAAAAAGTCAAACATTTATGTCCGGCATTTGCTACAAACTCCTGACACTTGTCAGTCCATTTTGCTTTTCTAGTTGTACTCTCTCCATTTTGTTTAGTGAAAGTAATTGTGAAAGTTTGATTATTTTCCATTTTAATTCTCCTGTATAAGTTAATTATGGGATAATCCTACCATAGATTATCCCATATTGTCAATAGCTTAATTTAAGCTATTTTCTGCCTGTTGTTTTTCATACAATAGTCTTGCCTCAATTTTAGCTTTTCTATCAACATTCTTATTCTTCATGCCTTTTATTCGTTCAGCAAGATTTTTCGGATTAAAGATTACAAGTCCTGTTGAGTTTGTTCTAACTATTTCTGCCTCTGTAATATTCAAACCTAATTCAGTACATAACTCAATCGCCTCGTCTAAATATTTATATCCTTTAAGACCAATTTTAATTTCTTTCATTTGGTCTAAAACAGAGTTAATCCATTTTTCATGTGCAATAACAAATTGCCCTTTGGCTTGTTTCCAACTGATTAAAAAGTTGAACTCTTGTTCAGTACATTTAATTGATCTATCTCGGCAATATTCTCTACCAATTAAATCAAGTTGATATTTATCATTCCACTCTTTGCCATATCCTCTGTCATCATCACCAAGATATTTATTGTTTGCGTCACAATATTTTGTTTTGTGTGGGTTATTGTCTTTGCCCTCTTGTTCAATCAAAATATCAGGATTACAATTATCTTGTGCTTTTAATTCATCACGAAATAAAGCATAACCATATTTATAATCAGTTGACCCAGAGTAATTGCTTTGAGTATCTATTGACCCATTTAATCTAAAATCAAAATGTTTTTCAATAGGTACATCTTTTTCAATTACAAGATTATCATTATAATCTCTATCTTCTTTTGTTCCTAAATAATGAAAATGGAAACAACTATCTTTTGCAATAGTTGAAACATTTTCAAATTTATCTTGTAGATATTGTGCCTTTGCTACATCATCTAAAGTATAATGACGTCTAACAATTTTTTGAGAAACTTCCCAACCCTTGTCGTTAATGTCAATTTGATCGCCTTTCAAATCATCATACTTTCTTTTTTCTTGTGTATCTTCTTGTTCAAGATGTACTCGCAATCTGTTTGCACATTTATTCCGATACTCTTGATTTAATCTTATTCTAGCCATTGTGTTTTCCTCGCTTTCTATATTTAATTAATTATTTTTAATTTACTCCTTGACAATAGGATAGTCAAGCATTATATTTGATTAATTAATAATGCTGACACATTAATAAGTGTCTATGTAACAAACGAAAGGGTAGTATTAATTGGGACAACTTCTGGTTGTGTTACCTGTAAAACAGAAACTAGCATTACCAGAACTGATCCCTGATCTGCTCTCTGGAGATTTATCTCTGGCCTTGATGGAAGGGAATACATAGAAACAGAGCCATCCAGATCTGGGATCAGATAAACAAATAAAGAGGTAAAACAAATGGAACAATGGTTTAAAACTTTAACAATAAAAGAATTGTCAACATGGATCAAAAATTTTGATAATTCAACTCTTAGTGAGTTTTTAAATAGAAATCATAAACCTACTAGAGAAGATATAAAAACAGCTAAAAAAATATTAAAAAATAAAAGAACATATTTTAAAACTCAATCAAATAAAAATATTGAAAGGCTTATTTGTTTCGATAATATAGATTAAAAAATAAAAGAACTGATCTCTGGTCCCTGAAGGGTGTACTAATTCCGGACAGCTCAGGGACCTGAGATCAGTGGTCGAGGGCGCCTGGACATTTCTGGGCTATATTCTCGGTCGAGATGCTTACAGCATGAGTAAAGGGTTGCAAACTAATACTCCGCCGATTAGCCACCACTGATCTCAAATTATATGGGAGAAGAAATGACAAAAATAGACTATGAAAAAAAATACAAAAAACTAGAAAAGGCAGTTAAGAAATTTCTAGGTGGATATATTTGGGCAAACTGTGACATGGCTGAAGACCAAGGCTACGGCGTAGGTTACATGGATGACGATGACAAACCTGAACACGTTAGGCAAGTTGACAAAATCTATGAAATCATGATGTCTAAAAAATAGTACTGATCCCTGATCCATTGGCATATGCATTTATGCGAAGCGCTTTAAAGTACTTAGTCAATGGATCTGGGATCAGATGACTAGAATTAAATAGTTTGAAATATGCCTGACAGAAATGTCAACTGATCAAGCTACAAGCGTCAAGCTTCAAGCTTCAAGCTTGACAGCTAGTGAGGGAAAGTATAGGATGAATTTAGAAAGGAATAATTATGACTAAAAAAACATATGATGAGTACGACACATACACACAAACAAAAAGAATAGCGGACGCCCTGGAGGAGATCCTTCGGCTAGTGAAGGCTGATCAAGAAGAAGCTAAAAAAAGATGGCCCAACGTAGAGGAGAAAAACGATGAATAAAAAAGATAATGACCCATTTGGTTTTAACAAGGCCATCAACTGGGACAAGCTGGAAGATCCTAAAGTACTGAAGGAATTAGAGCCTCAAGCAACAAGCTCCAAGCACCAAGCTTCAAGCACCAAGCTTCAAGCCCCGGCCGGACAACCTCAGGTTGTAGAAAAAAAGATTTGACATCCCACATTCTCCATGATACAAGGTAATTATGCGTGCTAATCTTAATTTTGAGTGGAGAAAAAAGGACGAACCCGAATTGTCGGCCGAGTTTGTGATCCGTACCGCTCTTAAAGCTGCTGGCTACACTGTGGGACATATCGCGGTCCAGGGCGTCTGGGACGAGGACAAACCTCGAATTCCAGGCGGCAAATGGGACGAGAATAGACTTCCACATGAAGAGGTCGCTAGATGACTTCTCAAGACCCAGGCCCGAAAGGGCCTGGCCAAATAAAAAAAATAAAAAAGAAGCACCAAGCCGCAAGCTTCAAGCTTGACAGATGCTGGTTCAGGGACTATAAAGGATTTAGAAAGTAGGAAATTATGAAAACAGATGAAGCATTAAAAATTATAGGTGGAAGCCTAAGCAAACCGTCTAAGATGCCAGGCTGGTCGATAGGCCTCCCTGCCAAAGAATGCAAGACTGGAGGCAAGCTGCAAGCTGTGCCGGGCTCAGTCTGTTATGACTGTTACGCCATGAAGGGCTGCTACGTATTTAAAGTTGTACAAGACGCTCAGTATCGAAGACTGGAAGCAACGAAGGGACCGCAATGGGTCGCTGCGATGGCTCACCTGATCAACAGTAAAAAGCCAGATGTATTTAGATGGCATGACTCAGGAGACGTCCAGGACCTGGAGCATTTAAACAAAATTTATGAAGTATGCAGGTTGACGCCTTCAAAGCGTCATTGGTTACCGACTCGTGAAGCATGGATCAAGGACCATCTACAAGCTAAGCCAAAAAATTTAGTCATACGATTTAGTGCGCCCATGGTGAACCAGCGGGCTCCTGCTTCGTGGCCTAACAGCTCCGAGGTTGTAACGGCCGGTGCTAACTGTCCCAGCGCACAACAGGGCAATCAATGCTTAGATTGTAGAAAATGCTGGAATTCTGAAATTAAAACTATATCATACGGTAAACACTAATGTATTATCACCCGAAATATTACGCGGCCCTCAGGGCTGAAAGAAAGAAGCTCCAAGCTTCAAGCGCCAAGCCCCAAGCGTCCCAGCCAGACCGGCCGAGCGCCAAGCACCAAGCTCCAAGCGTCAAGCCCCAAGCTGATATAAAAAATCACGAATAGCATCAAGCCCCAAGCAACAAGCGTCAAGCTCCAAGCCCCGGCCGGTTAGATCCGAGATGCATGAACCACGGTACAAATGAAAACGATTCAAGGCTCTTGGACCAAGGGCCTCGGCTATGATAAATGTGTTGTTGGGGTGAGTCACATGGAACGCAATTTGGTGTGGTGAAAATCGGATTTTTCTACCCTTGGTTACTTTCAACTCAACAGTAAAAAATGTTCCAGATTTATTGTATCCCAATAGATCGGGCATACCAGGAATGCTAAGGTTTTCAACCCTATTCCATATAATTTGTGGTGTGTGTTCTTTAAGTTTTTTGTATAATTTTTGCTCTGCAGCCACTAATTTTTAGAGGTAACAGTGTTGTTCTCTTTGCCATTTGTTTTTGGCTTTAGAGACACTAACATAGCAATCAAAGTATACACTTCAGAGTATGGTCTATTCTGTAAATAAGCCAATAATTGTTTTCTTTGTTCGTTTGTTATTTCCATTTTTCTCCTTAATATGGTTTAATTAATTTATCATCCATATGTATTTTCTTTTCCTTTTGAGTTTTCAAAACTAATCTCAAACCAGGCTGACCTATGATAGTATGTTCTTGCACTTCCATTCTAACTATGTCCTCAAGATAGCCATCCTTCTCAACATATATTCTAGCATGACTAATTGCATTGCCTTTAAGCTTGTCCGTGAAAGTTTCTAAGAACTGTTGAAGATCTTTAACTAACACTTCCAGCTCCGTTAGTGCGCACACTCATATACTCAGACATTTGTACTTTTAAATCTTTTACTTCTTTTTCCAATTTCTTTCCTTTAGCAATTTCTTCAGCTAATATACTTCTATGTTGTTCGCTTATCATCAACATATCTCTAATACGCATACGCAATTCTTGTATGAGTTTGTCTTTTTCCTCTATTTGTTTAGTTAAATCTAATTCTCCTCGATCATCTTTCATATCTTGACAATATAACCATGTTACCTTAAATTGTCAATATGGGAGTTCCAAAAAGATTGACAGAAATGCAAAAGAGATTTGCCGAGTATTTAATATTCAATGAAGGTAGAACTACAGGTGCAGATGCAGCAATAGCTGCTGGTTATAGTGAGAAAAGAGCTAGAGTAGAAGCCTCAGAATTACAAAACCCTAGATTGTCTCCATTGGTGGTACAATACATAGGAGCATTACGAGAAGAGAAATTAAAAAAGTATGAAGTTACTTACGACAAACATGTCGCAGAACTTGGTAAGATTAGGGAAGCTGCTTTAAACAAAGGTGCTTTTTCCGCTGCAACAAACGCTGAAAAAAATCGTGGCATGGCTGCAGGATTATACATAGACCGCAAAATAATAAAAACAGGAAAATTAGAGGAAATGTCAGAGGAACAACTAGAAGCAAAAATGAAAAAAATACTAGAAGATTACGCGCCGATTTTAAATGCGCAGCAGATTGAGGGGGAGTCATTAGATATTACTGAAGCTTCGTTATCTTCTTCACACACGCCAAAGGAATCATCGTCCGATCCCCAAAAGTCAGAGAGCCATCATCATCCCGATCATAAGAAGCAAACAACTTAACAGCATACTTATCTTTATTAAATAACCAACCCTCATTAACAGGGAAGGCTAACTTCATTTTATTAAAACCTTTTTCATCAGCCCAACCCGAGTCCGATAAAATATCGATCCATTCAACTCTTACTTTTGAATAAGGGATAACGTCGCTGTCTCTTTGGTTCAAGTTTGATTTTCGTTTTGTTTTTCGTGGCATAGTAATATTTTGAATTGTGTTTCTTATTGAACATATCCCAAAAATCCTTTTCTGTCATCATACTAATTACTAGGTCCCAAACCATATTTAAATTTTTTGTATAGGTATGGTAAAAAAATCAGTTTTTCTAGGAAAATGAATCGAAGACGGGCTAGATAAGGCTTCTGTATACTTATGTCGCAGTTTAGCCCAATGTGACAAAATATTTTGTCACATGACACTTTATTTTACAACATTTTGGCAATCATTATTGTTGTATACCAACACTTCTAAGCCAAAACGACACTTTGACAAAATATCCAGAGCACTTTTTTATTTTTT
>Ga0208011_1000487_pt1 | contig 15223 bp, 21 predicted proteins | sample 7_EtaG_FD_184080 | JGI IMG/M metagenome (GOLD analysis project Ga0208011, IMG submission 184080) | Marine viral communities from the Subarctic Pacific Ocean - 7_ETSP_OMZ_AT15161 metaG (SPAdes) (version 2) | ecosystem: Environmental > Aquatic > Marine > Oceanic | place: Pacific Ocean | collected...
GCGTGAAGGCGGTATAGAAAGCCCACGTTACCAACGTGTAACTAGCGAAGAACTAAATGACGCATTAAAGATAGCGTCGTTGCATGATACATCAGTACAGTACAGCAAGCGTGTGCGTGCTAACATGATGAAGCGTATTAAGTCTGGCGAGTATACTGTAGAGCAAGGGCAGAAAGCGTTAGCGCGGTTTGCTAGTAAGCCGTTCCCGTCAGAGATGAGCGGGGAGGAGATAGCGCAGGTTGTGAATGGGCTTGAGATGTATCATGGTACAACGTTGAAAAATAAACCAAACATATTACGTGAAGGGTTTAAGGGGGAGGAGTTAAGTCCTAGTAGTCAGATGGGTCGTGGTATATACATGACAAATGATAAAGATTTTGCAGCAACCTATGGTGAAGGGTTTAGTAATGCAAAAGATTTCAGCGATCATATCATATCAATTAGAACTAACTTTAAAAAGTTATTCAGTTTAGATAGAGAATATTCTGCTGAGGATGCGATAAAATTTATTGACGGTTATGTAGATACTGCTAAAAGTTTAGGTTTAGATAAAATTGAAGGCTCGTTGCGTTCTCAAAGTGGGGCTGGTGATGAGCTTTTAACAGCACCTGAAAAATTTAAAGAGAATGTATTTACGCATTCTTCTGGTTTATCTTATCACACTACCTCAGAAGTACAAAAGATTCTTCGTAAACACGGACGAATACCTCTTACTGGAAAACGTTTAATTAACGGCCTTTTAGAAATGTCAGGTGCAGGTTATGGCAGACCTACAGACTCTAACCATGCAAAAATTCTGAGTGCTATGGGTTATGACGGTATGACACAACTTGGTGCAGGTGAAGTCGTCGCCTTCCGCGAGCCGTTCGAGAAAGCCACCGATCAACTGCATGAATACTACGGTGGCGAGCGGTTGCAAAATGTGGATGATATACTGAAAGATCATAACGACTATCAAATCTCATCCGCTACAGATCACTTCGCTAGCAATCCTATTATAAAGAATGCGTGGTTTGTTGATAGCGTTGTAGATAAGATCCGCGCTTATGGTAAGAGTGATGATGAGCGTAAGATTTCTAACATGGTTGCTGATGCGTTAGATGCAACAGCGCGTGATGCGAACATACTTGAAGGTGAGTTCAACGAACAGTTCTTATTTGTTGAACTAGGTAGGGTTAGGCTCAACCCCGAAGATGCTAGACACGTAGCGCGTTACATGGTTCTAACTAGGCGGGGCCGTGCGAATGAGATTCCAGCAGATACACTAGCGCGGTACAATGAACCTGACAGTCCTGTCAGGCACTACGTAGATTACTTTAAGAAACAATATAAAGAAGTACGTGATAGGCAGATTGCTGCCGGTATGAAGATCACTGATAAGGATGGAAAGGCTCGTGAACCCGGTCAAGATGAAGACTACTATCCAGAGTTGCTTAATCAAGAGATGCGTCGAGAGCTGACTGGCGAGAAAGGTGCAAGGTTACGCCAGCAACGTGAGGATGAACTTGTTAATTGGTGGCTGGAGAACGCAGCAGAAAATCAAGAAGGTGAGCCAATATTTACAGCGAATGATGCGCGAGAAGCTGCGTCAGCTTATATGGATAAACTTACTGGCGACAGTAATCACATCGGCTCAACGCATTTTGCTGCGTTGCGTAAGGCAGAAGGTATTGGGTTGCCTACTACGTTAGGTGACGATGGTAATTTTTTGTGGATAGACAACAGTGCAGCTAACACATACACACGTTACATGAGAAGGTTTTCACGTGACTTTGCATTCTTCAAAAACGTAGAAAGCTCAAAAGATGCTCCAGAGATTGCTATGGTTCTTGGTATTAAGAACCAAGACGGCAAAGCACCGGGGTTATCTGACGAGCTGCAAAGAATTAATCCGTTTCAGCTAGCAAAGTCTAGTGACGATTCTGTTGGTTGGAGAGCTAAGTCTGCTACGAAGGATAAAAACATACAAGACTTTATTAAAGGTTACTTAGGCTACTATAACGGACAAGAACTTGCAGGTCGTACAGCTAACAGACTTGTTGTTAGTCATTGGCTAGGTGTGATGTCTGGCGTTCGTGATATTATGTCGTCGTTTGTACACGCACTACCGTATATGCGTGTGTCTGATGCGCCAGCATTTCTTAGTGCATTTACTGACTTTAAGCGTAGCTGGACACAGAGCCACTTGCTAGGTGTTAACAAATCACAATACAATCGCTTAGAGTTCGCTACCGAAACGTCTAATAAACTTGCTGATAGCATCAACAGATGGGCGGATTTGATGACGCGTTTAAGTGGGCGTAATGTAATGGAGCGTTCGACACGTGCATTTCAGTTTGGTATCGGTAGAGCTGTTGTGTTGAAGCAGCTTATGGCACAGCCTAGCGATATAACAGCTAATCGTACGTTAGCTCGGCTGCAACAAATGTCTGGTGTGGATACGAAGGGGCTGCGCGGCAAGATGGCAAGCGAAGAACAGCTTGATAAGCTAGCGGCTGCTTGGGTTGAACTAAACCAAGGCACGTATGATGTGCGTGGCGTTCCTGACTGGACATTACATGGCCCAGCTTCTATGTTCACATCACTTGGTAGGTGGAACATTGAGAAGTTCAATCGTATGCGTAAGGACGTGATGGCTCCTGCGATAGATGAAGGTGACTTCCGCCCATTGATAAAAGCTACGCTTGGTACAGTGTTCACAGGAACGTTGTTGGTTGAGATGGCTGAGCTTATAAATAACAAGTTCAACGGCAACCCCACATTACTTGAAAGTGCGAAGGAAGGTAACACAGAGGAAGCTGCGTATGCTGTAGCTGACATCATGAACCAAGTAGGTTACTTTGGTATAATGTCTGCGTTGATAAACGATACAGCAATCCAGTTCTCTAAAGGCCAGCGGTTACGTAGCGGTGGTATAGTGTTTCCTGCATATGATTTCTTTGCTGACTCGCTGAGTGAGCCACTATTTGATGCTAACGAAGCGGTCAAAGAAGGTGCAGACTTCTGGCCTACGTATGCTAGGGCAATAACTGATGTACTGAAGAACACAACACAAACATATCGCATTATTTGGAATCAAACATTTGGTGGTGAGGAAGCAGAGAAAAAGAATATCAGACGCGACTTGCGAATCTTCCGTAGGTTTGAGGGTATACGTAGCACTTCACAACCTCAAGGCGTGGGCAATCCTTACCTGCGACCTGACACACGTAAGTTTAAAGAAAGCGATACGGTAGAAGAAGCTATTGAAACGTTACCTGCGGCGTTTGAAGAACAGCGTGAAAGAGCGCAAGGTCGTGGGGATAAGTTAAAGGAATATACGTCGGGGCTTTATACGATACCAGACAAGACTATGCCATCTGTGCGTAGTAAGGAAGGTGTTGAAGAGTTCCTACGCTACAGAGACTACATCATACGTCAGCGCGGGGGTGGTCGTTGGGAACGTATATTCGAAGATTGGGTTAAGGTAAAAGATCCCATGAGAGGACTTACTGCCAAGAAGAAAGCCTTGGTTAAAAGCTATGTAGCACATCTGATGAAGACTCAGGGTGTTAGATAACTTCAAGCCACTTCACCATCATAGCAAAGTCTAGCAAGTCTGTCTCTGGGTCTTTGCTGTCGCCATCTGGCGTAGAGCCAACAAGTAAGCCACGCCCAAAGAGCGGCTTATCGTAGGCTTCTGGTATAGCAAACATACCCTTCTCATTGCCGTTGAACATACCCATATCATCAACATACAAAACATCACCACACTCTAAGCGAAATGCGGATGTGAATATCTCACAATCTAAGTGATCGTTAATGTCTTTGTAGTCTGTAAAATATACTAGTGATATAAGTTCGCTTATAGGATCTGCTAGATATGCTTTAGTTTGCTTTTCAGTCATTTTATTATATTGTGGAAATTTCCCCCCTCTGCAAGCCTAGTTTGCAGCCCAGCTCACAGAGGAGGTGTGGTAGCCTAACACATCAGTGTGTTATAGCTTACCAAAGTCTTAACCATACCAATGTTTTAAGAACGCTTTGGGCGAGAGTTTAGTTTGTTTAAACTCTCGCAACATCTTGAGATCTTGAGGCTCAGGTTCATAACTCCCCTCAAGAACTTTTAAGCGCAGCTTGTACGTTAAGTCAGCGTTTATAGCCGCGTAGTTCGCAGGATTGCTGTTAGCATTGTAAGAGTAATGCCCACCTAACCCTACCTCATATGTGTCTCCTGTTCCTTCGTTCATCGAGAACCTCCGAAGTATTCTTTTGCATGACCTTCATCAACTAGCTGAGAGTTTAAGTCTGTCTCACCTACGTAGAGTACGCCTAACACGCGACCGTACTTACCTTTCTTGTCGAGTCTAGTCTTGATAACGCACTTGTTCTTGTTCTCTTTAAGCATCTCCACAAGCCGCGCTTTAGCAGCTAGTCCTGCTTTCTTCTCAGCCCTGTTACGTGTACGACACTCAGGCGTATTGATGCCGTACAAGCGTACACGTTGTTTGCTGTGCATATCGAAACCTAAGTCTACGAAAGCGTCTACGGTATCACCGTCTACGACTCTCGTAACTTCCGCGCTGTAGTGGTATAGTTTATTTTCAGTTTTCATAGAGTTCACGTAATCCTATCTTGTGCATCTTACCAAATCTTCCACCACTTTGTTATAGGCAAACAGTCTTCTTTGTTTTTTATTGCTCGATCTCGCGCTTCTTTCAGTTGTGCATCAGTAAACAAATGCGGCACTGGCCCATCCTTACCCTCAAGGTAAGTGAATATGTATGACTTGTTAGCCATCATATGTTTGTTCTTATTAAAGACAACAAACAAACGCCCTTCTTTTACTCGTTTAGTTCCTGTCATCGTATCTCGCCTCCCATGCTAGTTCGTGTGCGCGTTCTTCAGTCATATCAAACGCTTTCTTCTCTGCTTGCTCAGTGTCTTCTTCGTTTAATATAACATCAACACCGTCTTCATTTTCGTAGGCTAGCTCTGCGTAAGCTGAAGTCACGTTTGTGATTGGCAGCTCAGGGCCACTGTCATCTATATATGCCTCGAATACAACTATGCTATCTTCATTTAGGAAGATACCATCCTTCACCTCTTCGTTCCCAACACTTATTTCGATTTCGAATGTGTCTTTACGTATCATTTTTTCATTCTCCTTAAAGAGTAGCCGCCCTGCTGTATAAGAAGTAAACCAAGCAAACCTTCTTATACCCCACAACATCACAAGGCGACTACAAATAATTACAAGCAGTCGCGGGTTCATCTACCAGAGCGATAAAACCATCGCTAATCTTTTTGATTTGGTTTGTTGCCAGTAGAAATTCTAAGCACTGATCTAATTCGTCTTTGTTTAGATCATCAATAAAAGCTACCCAAAGTTTTTTGTATTTTGTTGGAGCCTTAGCGTCTATGATATATTGCATCAACCTACGCTGTGACTCTGCTAGTATGTTACGTCCAGCCGTAACGTAGGCTTCGTGCATCCGCGCTTCTGTATGTGCGAGGAAGCGCAGCGCACGTTCGACAGTAGGCTTCTCTATACAATAAGAATCTGTCTGTTCAGCGAAGTGCATTAGCATAGACAGCTTTAGTAGATGTACATTCTTACGTCCGTAGTAAGTCTCAAGCCTATGGTCTTTGTTAACTACATCTTGCGTGAGCTTACCACTCTCATAAACATTTTTGTGAAAAGCCTCTGCTTCTTTGGAGAACGTTAGCGGCCCCGCTACTTTATGCAACGCCTTTAGGTGATCCACAATCTTTATCTTCATCTTATGCTGTTCGTCATCTATGCCGGGAAATTGGCGTAGGAATCTTGGGCCATCACCGAAGATCATTATAACACGTGAAGTAAATCCCTGCGATATAATTTTGTCGCTGAATGCTTCGCGTATGAATGATGGTGTAGTGCCACCTAGCATATTGATGCAAACGTTTTTAATCACATCCGTACCTTGGTGTTTTGTCTTGTAAGAAAAGTCACGGCTATCGTAGAATTGATTAAACATATTCACTATGTTCTCTGTGTTCTTTCGCAGCAGTACGCCAAGTTCTTCAATCATAAAGCCAACGGAAAAGTGTGCTGACTTTATAGTTTTGCCACCTTGCTTGTATGAAAAATCTCTTGCACACTCTTTTACTATGTATCGTATAAGTGCCTCCTGTGTTATCGTGTCTGCGCTTATTGGGTAGTATGGCTTGACCTTAACTTCGTTCTTTTCCTTTTGCGGTATCTTTTCAATTAACGTTGGGTGTTTAATAAACTCACTTACCTGTGATATAACTCTGGATTTACCTGCTGCTGGTGGGCCAACAAGCATAACAAATAAGTTAGGATACAGTGTGAAGGTATCTGGGTACAGCCACACCCTCCGTTGTAATGCTGTTGCTATCATACTGTAGAAGCCCCAATCTATAAACAGGTCTGGAGATTCTAAGTCCTTTAAGTAGTGTCGCCACATCTCTATTATTGTCATGGTTTTGTTGTGAGATAATCATACATCTATCATGTCGCCCCAGTTTGGGCCTATCATCGCTTCTGAGCGCATATTAAAGATCTCTCCGTGTGGAGATACCATTTGCCGGTTTAATGCTTCACAAGCGATCTCAGCGACTTCAGCGGCACAATCTGCGTAGCACTGAAGAAGGACACTATCATGGTTGTTTTGTAGTACATCTGCCCCTAGCTCTTGTATGCGGGGGTTATGGTACAAATCTGTAAAGGCTAGGTTGGTAATGCAGCCTACCGTAGACTGAGGCACAAAGGCGTAGGCTTCTTTGTACATCGACGGCTCGATAGGTTGGGTGAACATCCGAGGGTAGCCAAATAAATTTCGCAATGTGCGGGTACGCTTTAGCTCTGCTATAGTATCATTATGCCACTTGCGTATCTCAGGGAACAGTGTATGGTATGTCTCTAGAAAGTATGTAGCCTTTTTGTTAGACAAGTTCACCGCGCCGCTCGACTTTTGCAGTACGTTCACGCGGAACGTCGGTGCTTTCATACCGTAGTTACTAGCATGGCATACCATCTTTGCCATGAAGTAGTAACGTTTGTCTGCGCTCCAACCATCACTTGATGATATAAGTTTCTTTAGCTCGTCCCATCTAGGTAGCTTAACTAAATCTTCTGCGGAGGCTGTGCAATAGTCTTTGATAGACTCACCTAGCTCTGCCTCCCACACATCTTGAAACAAACGCATGGCAACGTATACATGAGACTTCACACCGTTAAGAAACAGTTTGCGAAAGTTTCCTGCGCGGCATAGGTAACTAACAACTAATGCTTCTGCACCAGCTTGGTCAGCTTGCACTAACACTTTGCATGGATCAGCTATGAATAACTTGCGTAGGTTCTTTGGAAAATTTTGTACGTTAGTACCCCACTTGTTCAACAGTCGGCGTGATGCTAGTCGAAATGATGTTGTGCCAGCTAGGTTGTATGCCGTTGTAATGCGCGTGTGATCTAGTGGTTTGTTTGCTAGCCCAGTCCACTCAGGAAACTTTAGTTGTCCACTTTGTTTTGCAGTTGCGCGGTAGCGTAGTATGATACTGATGATAGGATTCTCAGGATGTTTAAGCTGCACTTGCAGTAAAGTCTTTTCATTTGTTGGGTCTTTATCTGGACGCTTATAGCCTAAGCGTCCATACAAGTAATTGACTACTTGCTTAGGACTGTTGGGATTTAGTTCACTACCTGTCAGTAATGTTAGGAACCGTAGCAACTGCATTTGGTAGCGGTCGTTGTGCTTAACTATAGCTAGTAGCTTGTCGTTGTCGTATCGTATACCTTGCAGCATGGCAGTTAGGTATGGAACAACACTAGCATTCACTTGTGCTACGCTATCCGTAGCTTTAAAGTTTGCAGCAGTCTCGTCAATGTTAGGCATTAGCAGTGCCATGCTTATCACATCTTTTGCATTATACTCGTACAGTGCTTGCTGTTGATTATAGTTCTTTGGTTCAAACACACCTTCGTTCTTGTGATATGGTTGGTCTGTATATAAAGAGATGCAATGACCGAGAGACTTTTCTACTTCTGGAAACAGACGATGATGAGCCAGCATGGTATCGTATACACTGCGCGGTGCGGGAATGCCGTACTTGTACGCTAACACAAACAAGTCAAACAGTGCGTTGTGGATTACTACCGTGTTGTCTCGGAAGGCAACCGCTAGCGCACGTAAGATTTGTGGCGTGTCTTCGTAGTAGTATCCAGCTATTGCAGATGTAACCATAGGCACACACCATGCGCGGGTGTGATCAAACGAGAAACCAAAGCAAGTCATCTCTAGGTTACGGTTTGTTTCTATATCGAAGTAAAGTGTCTGGTCTTTTGCTGATGTCAACGCTTTGATAACCTCGTCTGCGCGGGGCCATAGCAAATGCTCTGCTTTAACTATCGTTGGTGGTTCCGTCAGGTAGCCTACAGCTTTCTTGAGGTCACGAGCCAGCCAGAATCTACGGTTGGGCCGCTTGGTATGCCCGTGGTTGCCCTTCTCGTCACCTCCCTTGCCTTCTGTAGTGTCGTTGGGGTTAAAGTATGCCTGCCTATCAACAGCCTCTTGTGGCTCAAATGTAGCTATGTAAGTAACACCGTTGTTTACCCAAGGGCATCCGCGCTGCTCCGCTATAGATACACCAGTCTTGTATAGGTTCAAGGCTTGCTGCCCTAGCAATAAGACTACGCGAGTCTCTGGCCGTAGCTTTGCCTCACCTTCCTCTAGTGCATCTGCTAGGATTATATCACAGGCTTGCCTTGGTATCGTAAGACCGTTGTTAAATATCTGCCCAGCATATCCGCTGAGTAGTTGTGCGCGGTCGAAGCGTGACGGCTTACCAAGCACTATGGTCATACCTTTGTATGGTAACTGAGCTAATGTGTATCGTATAGTTACTGGCATTTTATCGTATACCAGAACCTATACGTTTTTCTGGGAGTTGAAACATTTCATTTGTGTTGTGTGGCTTTTGTATGCGTTCTTCTTTGTTGCACGATGTTATTAGCGCAACAAAGAAGAAGGCTACAACTACTACTACAGATACTTTATCTATGTCTGTCATGTTTAATTAAATTGTGATACACAAGCGATCAATGCGGGAATAACCAAAAAGACCCGTCTGCATCTTAGTAGCAATATGTACTTATGTATCACAATTGACATTATACGTCTATCGTATGCTCAGGGTTGAGCCGAAGCACACGCTTCAAACGATAGTTGTTGTTCATGACGGGGTTGCCGTCACCATCTAACACAGGGCTACCATCATCAGTAGTCTGTGCTTGTTGTTCAGTCTCCAACGTTACGTCAGCCGCTAAGCCAGCGTATTGATCTACGTCAGGATTGTCCGTATCGAACGCCGATGACAAACCAAGTGCTTTATGCAAGCCTTTGATGCGACGTAACGTAATGTCCATTGCCTTATCACTGAATGAAAGGTAATCGCGGAACTGTAGCCCTGCGATACGGACATTGTTGCCGTCGATTTCAACAGACTCAGGAGCTACTAGCTCCCACTGCATCACTACCATAGGCGCACCTGCTTTGCTGTGGGTGAACTCAGCTTCTACTATACGCGCTGAGTATGTGTCTTTCTTCAGATAGGGGCGACCCCCATCTACGATTTCGTCTAGGTTAATAATAGCCATAACTATTTATGTGTTTAACGTTTAGGATTCCTTTGCTTGTTTTCCACTAGCCGAATCCGAGTTGCTAGTTGACGTATCCGATACGCCAGTGTTACTGGAAATTGTTGCTGTTAGTTTGTCTAACATTGTAATAACATACAATCCGATTGCTTGATCTTTGGTAACGTCAAGTTGTTTTGCTAGGTCATCAGTCTCTTTATGCGCTGCTGTGCAAACGCGAGCCATGAACTCTTTGTATTCTTTGTAGTCGTCAGTCATTTTCATTTATAAGTGTAGTTAGTGTATCTAATGTTGTTACGTTTGCATTACTTAATGCAGTTTTAAGTTCGATCATCTCGCGTAGTTGTCCTGCATGATAACCACCGCCGGGATCTCCTAGAGCTTTGATTGCAATGTCTATAATATCATTGACGTATATGGTATCGTTAGGCCACTTGCTGTGGCTGTTGTAGTTTTCTTCTACGAAGTCTTCGATGTCTGCTACGTCACTCACGAGAGCTAACATCTTGCCAGATACTTCATCTATTTCTGTTGATAGCTGGCGTAGTTCTTCGGAGAACGAATCAAACTTTGTCTCTAGCTTTTTATCTTGCTCGGTCATTTGTAATATTTTTTAGCTGCGCTTATCACATCGTTTATATCGTTTGGTATGTACAGTTCATCGAACATACTCATAGGAGTCTTAGCGGAGGTGATGCCATCGCTATTAGTCTGGAAGACGTACTCTACCTTACCATCCTTGCCGCGCTTAGCTTCCGTGAACAATACCATAAGGAACTCTTTCTCTATACATCCCTCATGCTGTTTGCCTTGTACTTTAATACGACGCACGTTGTATGTGTCTCCACTAGGCTGTGCGATATGCACGATCTCATCAATAGCCGTGAAAATTACGATTGCGCGGTCGTTCTTAACTTTGTCCAGCATCAAGCGTATGCTACGATTATAGTATGACCATACATCAAAGCCTTTGAAAGATGATTGCGCTAGTGCAATCAATACTTCAACGTACTTTGTGAATGACTCTATGACTATAACTTCACACTTATCGTCCTTCAGCGCAGTGTCTAGCGCAGTGTCGAAGTCTTTTACGTTAGCGCAACTTGTGATGTTAAAATCACTTGCGTTAGGAAACGGTAGACCTTTACGTTCAAGGTCTATGATGTGGGTTTTTTCTGTCGGTAAGTTGCGTAGCGATGTGGACTTGCCACTACCACTAGCTCCTACGATACCTATAATTGCTTTATTCATTGTGCTTGTTTATATGCTATCCCCTATTTCGTCAAGTGTAGATTTTATGTCCACTAGAGTTTCCACTAAACTTGAGTTAATCTTTTCTAGGCTTTGGCTAACTCCATCTATAGAGTGTACAATACGGTCATATGATGGCTCAGGTTGATAGTTAAAGCCATGATCTACGCTATCGCTTATATCTTTTATAGCAGAAATTACTGCTAATACTTGTTCGTCATTCATTGTGCTTGTTTTGCTATTGTATGTTTTAGTTGTAGTATGAGAGCGTCTTGCTCTTTCACTTTTAGTTTCAGCACTTGTATGTAGTGCCAAAGATCTATCACCTCTTCCTCCGATGCAGTCACAAGAGCTTCTCCACTCATACGCCACATCCCTTTGTCTCCGTTAGGATTGTGTTCTGCTATACCAGCATTGAACTTGCGCGGTGCTAGCTTTTTAAAGTTACGCAATGCTGCGTCACGTATTTCTTGATCTGTCATTATGCTTGGAATGTTAATGGGTCGTAAGTGTTTCTTGTTGTGAACAAAGTCTGCACTATAGTCTCACGATCATCTGCGCGTGGCGTAGTGCAGACTGGTGAGAAGTTACACTCACCGAACTTGGTCTGACAGCAGGTGAAGTTAGGCAGGAAAACATCCTCCGCTAACTCGCCCTTGTCTATCACACGGCGCAGTCCTTTCATAAAGGATCTTGCTATAGTACGTACATGGTTCTCAAACTCTGTAAGCACATGATCGGGGAATGTTATAAGCGTAGAGCGTCGAAACTTATTACGCCCACTACGCGACAGAAAGATTCCATTGATTACAACTGCGCGGTCTTCGTCAGGGAACAAATGCTTGTATATCATAGTATACATCATCATCTGTGGTGAGTTATAGTAGCTGTCTAAATATTTATCTACGGATGTTAGTGATGTAGTCTTGTGATCTACTAGGACAGGCATACCGTTGAGTGTACCAATCATATCTATCGTACCGCACAACACAACATCAATGCGTTCGCCGTCTGTGTCGTATGGGATAGCGAAGCGTTGTTCTAGTAACGGCTCATCCCCATAGACATCCGGCTTCAGTCCGTCGAACTTTTCGTATGCGTTAAAGTATTGTGTTATCGTAGCTGCAAGATGCCCTGCATCACGGAAGTCATTGTCTGGTATAGAGATGTCTGGTTGACAGTAGTGTTCTAATGCTACTGCAAGAGCTTTTTTAGTGTCACCTGTTGTATAGTATTCTTGTAATGCCTTATGATAAGCAGTGCCGTACTCCATCTTGTACGATTTGGTATCATAGACTAGGCCACGTGCGCCGAGGTAGAACAACCTGCGCGGACAGGCTGACTGACTGTATAGCGATGCGTCTAACTTAATAACGTATCTATCGTCTGCTGTTTTGTGTAGGGTAAGATTCATTGTAGGTTTTTTGGTAGTTTAACGTTTTCTAAACTTACGTTATGTAGCTCTGCTAGTTCTTTCATCTGATCGTTTAACGCTTCGTTTTTTGTCTTGTGTTTCTTACGCTTTGGTTTGTTTATATTAACTACAGCGTGTTCCTTTTCTGGTGGTGAGCAAACAACTAGGTAAGGTGCAAAGTGTTTGTTCAACTCTTCATCAGTCATCTGCTCTAGTTCATCTACGTCACAGTTTAATAGTTGTTCTATCGTCATAGTTTTCTAGTACAATGGTAGATCATAAACAAAACGAATGCCAGTAAATAGACTGGCCCTAACATCTCATGCGGTTCCATCAACGTATGATAGTTATTTTAATGTCGGAGAAAACAGCTTCAGCTTCGGGAGCCATGTCTGCTAGCGTATCATATACCCAACGCTTATCGTCGTCACTGATCGCTATGTTTTCCCGTGCGAATACCTCATCGGGCTGCGCGGATTGCAACCATGTAAGTACATCATGTCGCCACTTAATGCTATCGTTTGTAGCGATGTCTAACTCTTTGGCAGTGAGATCCTGCTGGCGCAATGCTTTCAAGCCCTCTTTAAAATACACTAGACAACCTTCTTCTAACTTGCGTATGCAAATCTGTGTGCGTAGCAAACGGTATGTGTTACCATCTACTGAATCATTATTCATCAACCACTTTAAACCATCGTTGATCTTAACGTAGAGTGTGTTCACACTATAGCCTGTGCCACCACAAGGCACAAAAATATCTTTGGGGTTCTCTAGTAGTTTGTCTAGTATAGGCTTGACCATCTCAGCGGTCTGTGCGGAGTAGCTACTGCGACGTGACTTAGGTTTGGCAGCAATATCCCTACGTTTTAGTTTGCCCACTACAATATCTATATCATCTGACATAAAAGATTATTATATTTGTTATCGTCTTCTGTGTTAAAAAAGGGGCTAGACATTATCGCCTAGCCCCTTACAACAATGAACAAGTTATGCGTCTGCCATAAGAGCTTGCATCTGCGTAAGCAGTTCCGCTCCCTTAGCGTGATCGCCAGCCTTGAACGCTTCTTTCGCCAGCTTAAACAAAGCAGTCGGCGTAAGTTCGCGCTGATCTGGTCGCCAGTTGTCAGCATCTTCGTTAGAGAAAAGAACGCCATCAGGATTCTTTTCTGCTAAACGTTGCTTCGCTGACTCTAGCTCACCACCACTCAAGCCCTTTGGCAAAGAGTTCTTTACCTTAGCGCGGATGCGGCTAGCGACTTGCTGATTAAGCAACGCTAGGATGTTGTCCTCTCCGATAGCACTAACAGCTTCGCTTGTGTTATCGAATTGCTTCACGGAAAACTTGAATCCCTTCCAGTCTCCGTCCTTGTATTCCTGTGTAATGTACTGAGCCATTATTTTATACGTTAGGGTTAAAAATCCAATTTTTTAGGTGGCAAATTGGCAGCCATTCAATATATAGTAAAGCAAGAATCATGCCAAACGTTGCATCTTTTGAGATTTTTATTCTACAATATGCAATTAGCATGGTAGTTCTTTTAAAACCTTGTATCTTAACATTATCTGTTCTAGTTCACGATAGTTACCCTCTAGTCTGCTAGAAGCTACGTGATCTACGATAGCCATAGAGTCATCTGCTGAAATGTCCTTGTATGTAGGATGTTCTGTGATGAACTTGATAGCATCATGCCTTCGCTCGCGTAGTGGAGTGCAGGTTAGCATAAACGTGGACAATCTGTAGAAGAGATCCTTGCGGAATGCACCACTAACGATCATAGCGTCTAAGTTTGCGCAGGTTGCTGCTATTATACGACAGTCTGTGTGTCGTGTTTCGTTATCACCTACAATACGATACGTACCGAACTGTATCAAACGTAGGATCTTTGCTTGTAAGTTAACAGGCATATCACCTATCTCATCAAGGAATAATGTTCCTCCGTTAGCGTGTTCGACTAAGCCATCACGATCACGAAACGCACCAGTGAAGCTACCCTTCACGTGGCCGAACAACTCGCTCTCGAATAGCGTGTCTGTTACTGCTGTGGTGTTTACTGTAACAAGGTTATTGTCGTTAGCACCATGTAGTATGTTAGCTATTAACTCTTTACCTGTGCCTGTCTCACCTACGATAAGCACAGGTTCTTTGCAGAAGCTAAGCGCGGATGCTTTATCCACAACGCCTGCCATGTAACAGTCGTTTGTGGTGTAAGCATCCCGCGCTTGCATAAGTTTTATACTGTTATCCATTCGTAAGCGTCTATCTCTATGTTATCCTCGTGTGTGCCGTAGTATTGCTTATGCTTGTGTTGCCATACACCTTCGCGCTTGCCTAGCTCCGTTAGCAAGCCGTTCAAACGCTCACGTGTGGTAACTGTAGGCCAACCTGCTAGGGTGATGCGTAGGTTTTCATCTGGCCATGCGTAAGCGTGTTCATTATAGTACTTATCTGTATCAATACGCTCTGCTATTAGGTTATCGTGTAAGTATAATGATACTATGCAACTTATACCTTTCTTCATTTCTTTAGCTCCTCTGACAGTACGGAAACCACCTATACTAGTTGTTACTCTAACAGAGGTGTTATCTTTACAGAACTCCCGGCCTTCTAGGAAAGCGCGGATTGCTAGTCTAGTTATTTTTCTCATGCTGTGTGTAGTTTGTAGCGTTGTGCGTATAGCTTGCAAGCAGGTTGTATGTCATGTTTACAAGCTAAGCTCTGTCTTATGTAGTTGTCTATTTCTGTTCTGTGCGTACGCAAGAACTTACGCATGGCTAGCGGAGATGCTTGCCACATAGCGTATAGTCCCTCATCGTTACGCACCCATAACTCTCGTTCGTTATCGTTCATTGCTTCGCTACCTCCTGTAGTATGTTAAGCAGTACCTCTGGTGTAACGTGGCCCATGATGTCTGAGTCAC
>Ga0208011_1000490_pt1 | contig 15137 bp, 10 predicted proteins | sample 7_EtaG_FD_184080 | JGI IMG/M metagenome (GOLD analysis project Ga0208011, IMG submission 184080) | Marine viral communities from the Subarctic Pacific Ocean - 7_ETSP_OMZ_AT15161 metaG (SPAdes) (version 2) | ecosystem: Environmental > Aquatic > Marine > Oceanic | place: Pacific Ocean | collected...
ATTAACTCTTGGTCAATTTCTATTAATGCACCATTACCTAAAAGGTTTTCTTCTTCTGATGAAAATAAACCAGTTTCATATACAACTGTTGTTCCTGTTGTACTACTGATTGCACCATCTAACCTAGAGAACGCAGACAGATCATCTGGTTTATTTAAAAAATCTCTATATATTCTATCTACAAGTGTGCTTACTGCTGCCATATAACTCCATAATACTAGAGGGAGATGTATTTATCTCCCTCTAATAAATATAGTACATACCTAAAAATTAGGCAGTGCTATGAATGTTTCCGTGAAACTGTTCTGGACCATATTCTAGTCCAAACTCTCCATAGACTTGGTACTTGTAAGCTGCTCCTGATTGAGCTAGTGGCTCAACAAAGAAGTGTCCTTTTCCTGGAATGTCCAAGAACACTGGCTTAACAAATGCCATATCTATAATGAAAACTTGAGTTGTTGGGATGTGTCGTTCATAGACAACTCCCAAATCACAAAAGTCAGTTTCAATAGATGTAATATTTACACCACCAATATTTCTATCTCTTGGTGCAAGTGCTAACGAGTTAGAGTAGAACCCTGATATTAGTTGCTTATTAGCTGCGTTGGCAAAAAGTACTGGTTGCTCAAAAGGAGCTCCAGAATCTGCCATCAACTTTAATGTTGCATCTATATCAGCTTGAGTTAGAGCATCATCACCAGCGTCTGTTTTGTTAGTGGTTAATGCTGCTCCAAGACCTCTTGTTTTTCTTGCTGTAGAAACATCTGTATCTGCTACATATGTACCTTGCATACAAGAAAACTCAATATCTCTAGCTGCTCTCTTAAGTGCCATATCCAACTGGAAAGCCAATTCATCTTGAACTGGTTGGTTACCTATAATGGCTTGACCACTTAGGTTACCTGTAGCTGCTTGTTTTGTGTAAGAAACTTGTACACCATATTGCATAATTTGTGTAACATTTATTACTTCGCTTCTACTTCTTTCAGCATATGTTGGATCTGCACCTTCAACTACAGCAGTTTGTGCTGCAGCTGCGTTATCAACTGTTTGCCAAGTAAATTGTTTGGAAGTAACTGATTTTCCACCAGTCATTCCACCCATCATAGATAGAAATGGAGTGTCATTTGGAGTTATGTTAAATAACTCACCTACATAATTGGGAAGATCATAAGAATCTCCCATTCCTGTTACTGCACCCATCTAAATCTCTCCTTTAACTTAACTTGTCGTTCATTAGTGCTTTTAATTTTTCTGCTTTGAGAGCTGAACTTGTTTGCCAATCTCCATCTTGCATAGCTTGTGCGATCTGGTCATTTACATCAGCTGGTTCAACTGGAACACTAGCTTGAGTTACAGCATCTAAACTGTCTTGACTTGTAACTACCCTAGCCTTTTGTGCTTCTTGTTCCTGTACTGCTGGAGCTTCATCACCCCAACCATATTGTTCAGCAGCAAATGCTTTTATCGCATCCACTTCCAAGTCGCCTTTGTAAAGGTCTTTAAGTGCTTTACCCTGTCCAGAAGCTGGATCAAATCCTGCATCTTGGATAACTTGATCCTGTTGCACAGATTTATATTCCTTCTCAACACCTTCAAGTTCTTTAATGCGTTCTCGCATATTCTTGATAGTATTGTTATCTTCCTCTTGCGTTTCTTCTACTGTATTTTCTTCTATGTTTTCCATATTCTCTCCTCTCCCAGTTTCTACTAACTGCATTACCCTGGGGAATATAATGCGATAGGCGACAAATAAAATAATTTAGAATAACAAAAATTGTCAGCCACTCTCGGCTATTCAGATACTAGGCGAATTGTGTTACACAGTTTACACGCCAGATATAAACTGGAGGTGCAGAGTCAATTTGTACTCGCAGACTACCACTATGCGATACTCTTATACTACTATATGTTGTGGTATTGTGTAAAGTTTATAGATTATTGTTCAGTTAAACCAGTAACTCTTGAACCTTGTCTTGCTGCTCCACCGATTACAGAAAATCTACTAGCTTCTTCTGCTTCTAATTTTCTAATTTCTTCTGCTTCATCTGGACTTTGAAATATCATAGCTTCAGTAAATTTATCCAGATCAAATACATCATCAGGTGTTGCACCTTCTCTAGTTTGTAATTCTTGTATTCTAGGTATTTGTTCTGAGGCAGCAGCAAAGAATTGTCTAGCTTGTGCTTGAGTTACTCCTGCTCTTTGTAAAGACTTAACAGTTTCTAATGTAATATCTTGGAATCCTGCTCTAGCAGCTTCACCACCAATCTGTGCTGTAGTAATTCTTCCTTGTATTATCTCCTCACCAACTGCTGGATCTAATGCACCTAAGAATATACTATCTGTGGATAGGTCCATACCAAAGTTTTCTCTATAGTAAGTTTGTACTTGTGTAATATTCTCTTGTATTCCTTCATAAACGCCACCAACTCTTTGAGCAAATTCTCTTGGAGATACATCTCCTTCAATTAAATTAGTTAATCTTGTAGGACCATCTGGAGTTGATTGAAAACCTAGTAAAGTTTCAGCAGCTTCTTTAGCTAATCCAAACTCTGTTAATGTTCCAATGTAAGCATCTTTAACTGCTTCAAAAACAACTTCACTATATCTTACTTGACCTGTTGGTGTTAAATTACCAGGAAAATAATCAGCATATGTTGGATCTTTTCTGACCAATCCTATAGCTTGATCTGCATTTCCTGTTTCATTCCATTTCTCAATAAATAAACTAATAAATCCCATAGGCATATTGGGATATAATGCTTGTGCTCTCTCTGCTAATGTTGCCATTATGTATTAACTCCTACATTAGGTTGTACTGAACCTTCACCTATAGCTGATTCTAAATCTTGCAAGGCTTGATTTTGTACTCTCTCTATTTCTAATTCTATACCTTTATCTCTTAAAGTCTTATAAGCACTTTCTATATTATTGTTTTGTACCATCTGTATAAACCAATCAGATGTTTCATCAGCTTCCTGCCCCCAAACTTGATTAACTAAGTTTTTATATGGTTGAACAATATCGTTATATCTTAAAGTTGGATTAGTGTAATTAGGAAACATAGCTAATCTCTGTTGTTCTAAATAAGATTGTAATTCATTAGCTGCATCTGGATTATTTCTAATTTGTCCAGCTTTCTCTGATATTTCTGTTGCACTTGCATTTCCTAATGAAGGACCTAAGTATTGTCTATACATATCTTGTACTTCTTTTTCTGCAACAGCTGTTCTATTTAAAGAACCTACTCCAACACCTTCAATAAAGTTTATTAAATTAGTATCTCTTGCACCAGGTTTATAAGGATCAGCAAGTAAAGCTATTTGGTCAGTTGTATATAAATCTGTCCAAGTTCCTGTTACGCTTTTCTCTGCAAAATAATTAATTAAAGCATCAGGTGGACTTTCAATTCCACTAGATTCCATTTGTGCTTTTACTTCAAGTTGTTTATCACCAAGTAACTGTGATGCAGTTTGAGGTTGAGTAAGTTGAGTAGTAAGCCATTGTCTTTGTGTAGATGTTGATTGTTGATACCAAGCAGTACCTTCAAATCTTGCTTGAGTTTCTTCTGCTGACCACTGTTCTATTGCTTGTTCTGATAAAAACTCTATTGCTTCTTGTTGATAAGTAACTCCACTATTAGGATTTATTCTTGTATCGTTTAACCAAGGATTTATTCTTTTTCCGTTTTCAAAATTTTCTACAAACTTTATAAATGGGTGTTCTACATTATCTGATATTTCATCTGTACCACCAACAATTAATCCATATTGATTTAAATCTGTTTTGCTTCCTAATATTACATTAACTTGTGGAGAACCACCTGGTGAAATTATACCTGCTTCAACCAGATCGTTACCCAAAACTTCATATAACATAAACATTGGTTCGCCATCATAAATTTGTCCATAAGCACCTGGTACTTGATAACCTAAATACATCTGACCTGCAGCTTCAATAAGAATTGAACCTTGTGGAATATTGTTAAATTCGTTTAATTGATTTGATACAACAGTACCTGGACCTACAGTAGATTCTTGTTCACCAAATGCTGTTCCTTCTCCTGATGGTTGGTAAACATAAATACCTGTATTTTCTAAACTATAACCAGCAGCTAAAGCACCATCTAGTTGGTCTTGATTAAATACTTCTTCACCAAATTCACTATCTTTTCTATAAACTCTTTTTGGGAAACCTTCTGGGTATTCTTCTTCAACTATTACTTCTTTTGTTTCTGTTTCTCCAGTTTCTGAATTAATTACTTCTTCAGTTGTAACAGTTATTGGTGTAGTACTCCAACCTTGTTCTTTCCAATAATCTGATGACCTAGGATCTATTTCTTGAGTATTACCATCTTTATCGTATATAGTAATGTCAAAAGACTCTGTTAATGTAGAACCTGTTGGCTCATCAGTAACATCATCATCACGCAAAAACAATACATACCCATCTCCTGTTGTAAATCTTTGTTTATCGTTATCCCATACAAGTTTAAATTGATCTGTTATATCAGTTATTGGAGTGCTTCCTTCTGGTTGCCCAAGTATTCCAGACCATAGTGCATCTGTCCAACCACCTTCATTAGGTAATAAGAACTCAAAAAAATCTTCTTCAAAATCTGCAAGAACATTTAAAGTTAATTCTCCTATATTTCTTATATCAGTACCTATTGCTCTACCTGCATAATTTAACCAAGCACCTATTTTTCCTGCTAAAGAAGGATTATTTTCAATATTTTGTTTATTTTCTTCTAATAACTTAAGGGTATATTCTTCCCATTCTTCTTTAGATAAACCACTTCTAAGTATTTTGCTATAACTTTCATTTCTTTTAGCCCACTCTAAATCAAAATCACTAATGTCAGCTCTTGTTACATTACTACCATCAATTTGAGAAAGTATGCTTTCAAAACTGTTAGAACTATCAGAGGTTTTTGGGAAATCTTTACCTTGATTAGATGGATTTGTATAAAATGCTTTTGCTTTTTCTATAAATCTTCCAACTTCTCCTGTCAAGTCAAATGCTGCTTCTTTATATGCTTCATCAGGACTATCATATCCTAGAGGTGTCCACCAATCAACATTAGTAGTGGAAGTGGAAGTTGTAGTTTCTTTACTAGGTGCTGTTAATCCACCTAAAATACCATTGTAATAATCATAAGCAGACTTAGCTTCAGTACCTGATAATGAATTTATATATGCTTGTGCAGCTGCTCTTGTTTTAGGTCCTGTAATACCATCTAAAGGACCTGGATTAAAACCTAATTCTTTTAAAGATTCTTGAATTGTTAAAATATTATTTTTAGTTGGAGTAGTTGTTGTAGTAGTTGTACCTTCATCAGGACCATCAGTAAATCTAATTGGCTCTCCTACTTCTTCTAATTTTTCTTCTACATCTTTTTTATCAACAGGTTTACCTTTTGCATTTAGACCTTTGTTATCACCTTCACCTGGTTTTCCTTTATAAAGATAAGTAGCTTGTTCATCTGTTAAATTAGGATCAGGATTTCTTTCTCCATATGGTCCTGGTTGTCCAAGTAAGTTATAATATTCCATTAGTTCTTTTCTTCCAAATTTTTCAATCTTCTATCGTAATCTGTTTTATCAAGTGCATCATTAAATGATCTTGCTTGTGAAGGAGCTTGAGAATTATATTCCATAGGAAATTTACTTCTTCCACCATCAGCCATAGCATTTGTCATAGCACTCATTAATTGACCTGCTTCTTTTGTAGTAGGTGTAGTTCCATTAGTTAAATCATTAATCTTTATAGGATCTTGTTGAAACTGAAAAGGAGTAAAATCCATAGGAATTGTTCCTGTTTCCATTATTTCATTAAATCTTTGCATAACTTTATCTACATACTCTCTAATATCTACTCCAGTTATATCTTCTTTATCAGATACAGAATCAATCCCAAATTCTAATGCTTCAAATGCAGTGCTTCTTCCTGCAAAATGAGCAACTGCTGCTAATTCCCAACTACCTAAATCGTTATAGTTTTTATTAAACCAAAATCTTCCAACAGCATCTTGTAATTTTGGATCTCTCCAATCAGCATCTGGATAACCTGCTTCTGTTGCATACCAATCCCAAAATTTTTCTAAAAATTGGTATGCACCAAGAGCATTTGAATCTTCATTAACTTGCTCATAATCAATCTTTCCACCACCTTCTACTAAACCTATTGCTAATCTAAATGCTTCTAATTGATTTGGTTCTGACATAACTTTAACCTCTTGTACCGAGGATAGTACCAAGCATAAGGCGAGAAGTGTTTTGAATATCATCTTTAGCCTGTAATCTATCCTTTTCTTTCTGTATTAAACTATAAAAGTTTTCGTATAATCTACCAGTAGGAGATACTTCCTGCATACCTGTAGCTGTTTCTTGTACATCTGCTCCACTTATATCTCCTGACTCTAGCTGTTCAACTGTTGGTCCTAAAGCTAGTTCTTGTAGTCTAGCTTGTTGTTCCTGTTTTAAGTTTGAATCAGCATAAAACTGTTCTGCTAATAATTTTAATTCATATCCTTTAGGTTGCCTACCTAAACTTTCACTAAATAAGTTCTTAACCCTAGTAGATACTTCAGCATAATCAGGTGGTAAATATACTTCAACAGTTGCACCTGCTGGTAATGGTTCATTTTGATATAACAATAATGCTTCATTCCAAGCACTGTCTTTTTCTCCTGCTTTAACACCAATTCTATTTTGTCTAGCCAATATAATGTTTATTGCAGCTAATGTTTTATTATCAAAATCACCAGGAGTAAAATCTCCTCTAGCTAATAATCCACCTTGAATTAATCTTGCTTGTAACTGATATATAGATTCAGTAGGTAAATTAGCAAAAAGATTCCATTGATCTCCATCTTTATAAAAATCAGTAGCTGTTGGATTTCTTGGTGTATAGTCGCTTGGTAAACCACCTATAATATCTGGTTCATCATCAAAGCCAAAGTTAAATAAAGAACCATAATCTTGTTCTACTTCTACATCTTGTAAACCAGCAGCTATAGTTGCTGAATTAAACTTACCAACATCTAAATTTTTAGTTAATGCAAACGCTTTAACATCTGAAACAGATGACATAGTTTTCATTTCTATAAAATCGCTTTCATCAAAAATACGATTTGTTCCAGGAAGTCTATCTGCTTCTTGTTTTTCTAGTTCTACTACTAATCTATTTACATCTTCGTTCATTAAAAACCTAACAATTCTTCATCTGCTACTTCTTCCCTAAGTTCTGGTTCAAGTATGCTGTTCCATAATGGACCAAATTCAGGGTGTTCTAATATAAGTTTAGTCGCAAGTTTCCTTAAATATTGCCTTACAGGTACTAATTGCTGTGATGTTTTAAATGAACTAGGAGAGAATCCGTTATTAATAGATTCTTTCATAATTGCATCATATTCTTTTCTGTACTTTCCATAAGCAATAGCTGCATCATTATTTTTAAGTTTATCTATTGGAGTGTAATCTTCTTTAATCCAACCAACTTTAAATGTAGATTTACGATCTGGAAGATATGTTTCTCCACCCATCTCTTGTAATAAGAAATCAGTATCTGGTTTACCAACATCAAACCCTGCTCTCTGTCCATATCCCCAATATTGTTCCATAAGGTCTGCTTGTTTAATCCATTTCAACAGCTGTGCTTCTTTAGTATTTATGTTTAATAAAGTCTTACCATCAACTTTTGTATTCCTTAAATAATTTTCATAAGCAATAGAACCAAGTAATCTGTTCTTAGCCATAGCCCATTGTTCAGGAGTTCTAGGAACTAATGTTCCTTCATCTAACTGTGTAAGGTAAGCATCATAACTAAAATCTGCATCAACATCAGTTGGGGTTAGATAAAAAGCTGTTGTATTAAACTCATCATATAAATCTTCATTATCTCTAGCCCATTCTGCTGCAAACACAGTAGTTGGTCTAGCAATAACTGATTTAGATTTACTTGTAATTAATGCAGTTGGATCTAGTCCAAACTCTTTAATAAATCTATTTGTTGCTTCGTAATCATCTCCATCTGCTGAAGCCTTATAATCTCTGTAAGTATCTGCTAATGCTTCAATAAATAAAGCATTACCAGATTGGTCAGTAACTGACCATATTGGCGAAGCAGCACCTGCTGGACCTATTAACTGTGATGCACCACGAATCATAAATATTCTTTTTGCATATTTAGTTGCTAAAGCAAGACCTTCTTCTGTTCCCTCTGGTGTACTGTCATCTATAACTCCTGCGTAAATCATAGCTTTATAAGTATCAATAACAGTATTGTTAAATTGTCTATTTAAATCTGCTGAACCAGATCCACCTGCTTTATATGCTTGATGAAACTTTTTAAGCCAAGCAGGAAAAGGTACAGCACCTTCTATAAAGTTTTGTGGTGGTGAGAAATCACCAAATATAAACTGATTAAAAGCTCCTTCTTCTGGAAAGTTTTTTCTTAAATATGCAGCAGGTACACGAATAATAGGACCTATTCCTGGCATAACATCTGCTACTAAGTTAAGAGATGAAACATAAACAGGAAACTCTGCATCTACACCTGTTCCTTGTAATTCTGGAAACATATGTTTTTGTATTAAACCTGTACCAGGATATGCAAACACTTCTTCACCATTAGTTGGATTTGTATAAAAGAATCCTCTTTGTCCTGTAGGATCAGCTAATGGACTAGGTTCTGAACCACTTTGAACTAATTTATTAACATTAATTAAGTTTTTTCCACCTGCTCTTTTTGTAATATCTGTCCAAGTTTTAAATATTTCTAAATACGCTTCAAGGAATGGGAAAGCAAATCTTAATGAATCTCCTAACATTGTTCTTTCACTTACATCATAAAGTAATTTTTTAGTTTGAGTAAGTGCATCAGAAGCAATCATCTTATCGTACAACTTTGTATCTGTAATAGCTTCTTTTGAACCAGAATAACCAGCATTATTTATTTTACTTAAATATCCTCTTAATTTTGGATCGTAAGCTACATACTCTTTAAGAGCTTCATTGGCAAGTTTCTGCATTTCATCTCTGCCTTCTTTACCTAAAAACTCTACAGTTTCAGATACTCGTTTCCAATACAATCTTCTAAAAGCAGGAGATCTGGAAAGTTTATTTGTGTTTTGTGTCATTAATATATCAAATAAAGAATTTATTGTTTTGTTATATAAACCTTCTTTTTGATAAGAAGGTGGTATAAATCCTCTTGTTACTGTTGGCAAACTTTGGTCAAATGTATTAATAAATCCACCAACAAGATCATCTTGTGCTTCTTTAAATAATGGACTTATTGCTTTTAATTCTTCATCTGATAATTTTCCAGCTATGTATTCTTCTGCTAATTGATCAAAGTCTTTATCTCCAATTTTCTTTTTAATTTTTTCATTTGTGTTTTTAGCTTTATTTTTAGCCATAGATGCAACATTCATAAAATTCATTTTCTTTCCTTCTTTAGTTACAAATGCTCCACCATTAGCAACCATATCAAGTAGTTCATCTATTGCTTGAGATTCAACCCAATTCTTTGAACTTGTTGCAGAATCTGCAAGTACATTTCCACCTAAAGAACTATGAACATTTGCTCGTAAATAATATATGTATTCTTCAGCAACATCAGTAGAATCTAGTGCTTTATGAAATGGGTGTGAAGCATCACCTACTACTTGTCGTAATCTTTCTTTGTTTTTTCCTTTTGTTAAACCATTTGCTAAATGTCTAAACATAGTTTCTTTAGCTTCCCAAGGAACATCTAATCTGTCTATTGTTGCAATATCTCTTGCTAAAGGATCATTTATCATTTGATAAACTGTTCTTACAACAGCAGGGTTATAATCTTTAGAACCTTTTGCTACTTGTTCCCAACGAGAAGGATTTATTTGTTTTCTTCTCATAGTTCTTACATTATTAATTCCTGTTAATGAATTTTGAAAAGCTAAATCAGATGCCCAATACCCACCTACTGATTCACTAGGTAATAATGGATCAACACCTTTTCTTAATTTACTTTTATCTCCAACACTTCTTCCAAACATTCTTGCAATAATTTGTATAGGAGCTAGTGGTAAAGACATAAGTCCTCTTGAAACTAATCTTATTTGTTCTTCACCAACAACCTTTACTGTCCAAGCAGGTTTAAGTAAAGCTAAAGGTTTGAATACATCAGAGTTATACCAATCTAAAAATCTTATAAGAGCTTCTTGACTTTCTTTAGTTTTCTTACCACCTAAGTTACCTAATACTTTTGAAGCATTCCCTCTAAGAAATGTGTCCATTTGATTAGCTGCTTTAACTACTTTATTTAGATCTGGTAAAAATACATTATTATTTAACTGTGTTGTATATAAAGCTCTATTTACTTCAGTAGCATCAATACCATTTGCTTTTAATACATCATTAATAGGAAATTTATTTCCTTGACTATCTATACCATATAAACCTTTGTTCATATCAGCAGCTATTTCTGCATCATCACTAAATTGTCTTGATATTTTTGTAACAGCTTCAATAACATCTTCATTAACATTTTTTTCTTTAAGTAGTTTTGCAAAATCTCCTTCAAGAAAATTAGAAACAACTGATGATAAAGCTGCACCTTTATCTCCATCTACCGATAATGCTTCTACTGCATCATCTAAAAATTTATCAGACAATCTAATACCATCTTCAGTTTCACCTATAAAAGACCTTGATTGAATAGAGAACTTATACAAGTTATCTAATGCTTCTGTTGGATTAGAAGCATCTACTAATTTTCCATAAGCAGGTGCAAAATATAAACCTAACTTTGTTCTTAAAGCATTTCCTCTTACAACATCTGGAACATACATATTAGAAGCATTAATAAGCCTTGCTCCTATTGGGACCATTTCTGCTTTATCTACAGCATCTTTATATATTGTTTCACTAAGAAAATTATCAAGTTGTTTTTCAGCAGTAGCATCAAATGTTCTTTTACCTCTACCATCTAATTTTTTTAAATCATCAAAAAACTTTGGATCAATAATACTGCCTTTTGTTCTAGTCATAATTTCTGTTATATTTTTATCCCATAACAGTTTTTTAAAATTTCTACCTTTAGAACTAGATAAGTATGCTTTTAAAGTTGGTCCGTGAAATGATGACCTAACTGCTGTAGTTAATATACCTGCATCAGATAATCGTTCTGCAACTTGAAACATTTTTCTAGCATCTTTAATTTTTGCTGCACCAAAGGTAGCCCAGTTTTCAGGTGATAGTATTTGAAATCCTACATCTAATGCACCAGTTGCTCTTTGAGCAGTTTTTGTTCCTGGTTCATATAAATTATAAAAACCAAGTTCTTGAAATACTTTTCTACCTGGTGAAACAGAAGGATTTAATCCAGCTTTTTGAAACTGCTTACCTAACTCACCTTGAAATTGAACAACATTTTCTGCTGTTTCTCTTGATTCAATATCAATCTGTGTTCCTAATACATTTTCTAAAACATACTCTCTTGCTTCCATAGGATCAAATCCACCTGCTACTAATCGTTTGTATTCATCTGTATCAGAAGGATTAGTTGATAGTTTTAACCAACCTCTACCCATATCAAATGTATCACCAGATCGTATAGCTTCTACCATTTTAGGTGTTCTAAGTGTTCCTTTAATAGATTGTTTATATGCTTCAGAAAAAGATGTACCTGGACTTTGATCTTGTATTTCATTTGCTCTTGCCATAGCTGGAAAGATAGCTTCGTAAATATCTGAAAACCCTGCAACTAAAGTTCTAGTTGTTGGTTTTAAAATGTTATCTAATGGAGAACCTATTAGTTGATAGAATTTATTATTCTTAACTGTGTTCATCATAGGATTTTCAGACATAAACCTTTTAATTTTATTAAAAGATTCTTCTTTTTTTAAGGCTGCTTTTTTTGCTATTTCTTCTAAATATGGATCATCTAAAGCCATTCTCATTTGAGCTGCAGCTGCAATAACACTAGGTGGAAGATTTGGATAAGTATTAGCTAATTTACTAGCAAGGTTTGCTTGTTCTTGAGTTACTATAGGGTTTATATCTGCTTTAGTTTTTAATTCTAGTATTTGGTCATCATCAAACAAGTCATCATCAAAACCAAAATTTGTATTGAAACTCATTCAAAATCTACCAATTCCAATAATGAAAAATCTCCTGTCATAGCGTACATTTGATACAACAAATCATTAACTGCTTTTTGTTGTGATACAGCAGGTCCTTGTCCTGGACCAATAGGTAATCCTGATGTCATAGGCTCATTACCGAATCTTGTAGAGTCAAATAAACTTTCAGAACCTCTTTGCCCTCTCATAGGACCTTGACCTCTTGGAGTTGTTACTTTAGGAAGTGGAGCAATCTTTTGTTGCTCTGATAATTTATCTTGTTCTCCATAAGTAACTCCTGGCATACGCCTAACAGCTTGAGTATTATCTGCATAGTTCCTTGCTGGAGGTGGAACATTAGTGTTTCTATTTGTTACTTTTTTGTTACTCGGTGATCTCGTTGCCATCTTCTTCTTCCTCATCATAATAAGCAAATGTTGAACTAATAATCATATAACCAAATGGAAATACAAGTGGTGGTAATTGGTCAGTAAACAAATGTGGTTCTTTTAGATTTGATTCAAGCAATATATCATCACCACTCTCATCTACATCCCATAAAGAATTATTAACAATATCTGCAAATTTTTTATTAATGCTCATTGTGAATTTAAACCTTGTAATACTTGTGCAATCCCAGGTGGTGGTCCTTGTGGTGGCAAGGATTGTCCACCTGGTCCTGCTTCTTCTACAAAAGATAATTCTTCCTCAGTCATTTGAGGTTCTTGAGGAGTAAAGAATTTATCTAAAATATTTTCTACATCACCAGGATTCTTTCTAATTTCAACAATAGCCATTGTTGCTCTTTGATCTCCTGCTTGTGATTGTGAAAGTAAAGTATCAAATAAAACTTTATCTGCTTTCTCTCTAGTTATTCGTTCATTAACTCTAACTATGTTATCTAACCCATCCATATTTTCTTGTAGGGTTTGAGTGTCTATAATACCTGCCTGAAGTAATTGCAGCCCTGTAACTATCTTCTGTGGTTCATCATAACCAGCCATAGCACCATAGACTCTGCGTGTCTTGTAATTAAAACCTATATCTTTCTCTGGATCATATTTCTCTGAAAAGAATTTATTATTTGAATATCCTGATAACTGTTTTGGTTTACCACCATACATAATGTTATCCCATTCAAGTCTTTTAGCATCTGTCTGTTCTATAGCATCAGACATAATGGTATGATATTCTCTAATCATTAATGACATACTTGCACCAAGTTCTTCTAAACCTCTACCAGTAGCAAAGCTAAGTGGAGATTGTGAGTCATCAGTAACTGGATATGCTCCACCAACTCTTAGTTGTCTTTCAACTCTATCTATCTGTTGGAAAATCTGATAAGGAACATTTGATGCAGGTTTAGAAACCTGTGTACCAGGAGCTAAATAGTTTACAGCAAATCTGCCTTTTCTATATTGTCCTGACTCAAGTTCACCTGAAATGTTTGTTTCAGTAAAGACTGCATCTTCCATAGCAATAATGCTCATAACATTAATCTTTGCCATAGCTGCCATTAATCCAATTATTTGGTCATACTGTCCTTGTAGCTGGTCAAATGAAAATTTCTTTGCTACAACGAAAGCAGGACCACTTTTAAGTGGGTTAGGAATAAAATCAAATACTGTACCTGATGACATATGGAATATATAAGTTCCTTCTTCATTGTAATATTCTGATATTAAATCACCTTGTCCGTTTGAGTTAGCCCAAGAACCTGAATAAGAATCTGTATAAGGTGAAGCTGAACCACTACCAATAGATAATCCAGTACCCATATCTTTGTCATAAATTTGTTTTTTAAAGTTTGGATAAACTTTAGCAAGTGCATATTTTGGAACTCTACGAACTATAGACATTTCCTTTGGTTGTTGGTCTGCACCAAAATAACCAGGGAAACAGTTGTAAGGATCTCTTAGTTCTGCACAAGGATAAGGAACTCCATTAGCATCTTTCTTTTCTCTAATAACCCAAACAGCAAAACCATAACCAGGTAGCCATCTACCAACTTGTGGCATTTGTATATCTAGTCTTTGGTTCTCATCATAAGCAGATATGATTCTTGACATCTTCTCTGCTTTTTGTTTTGACCTTTCAGAATCTCTATCGTTTGGAATATCAATCTTTAAATTTGGAATACGACCTATTTTTTGAGCTAAGTGTTCTAGTCCTGTGGACATTAAGTTAGGAACTGGTACTTGCCAATCTTGAAAACCTTTGATCTGGTCGCCTAGTAAAGCTAGGATTCCTGAAGGACCACCATTCATTATGGAACGAATACGACCTCTTGTTGCGTAGGCATCTTGGTTATCGTAATGTAACTGCGTTATTTTATCTTGTAATTCACTTGCGTTCATATTAATTCCAAGGAGCTTCGTTTATTTCGCTCAAATCCCATTCTCCAAAGCTAGGTTTATAATCTAACCCTACTTCAGCTAGTCTTTCTTTTTGTAATCTCCTTATGACACGCATTGGAAACCAACTTGCCATAACAACATCACTCTTATTATTTCTTCCAGTTTGCCTACTAGCACCTGTTGAGAAATAAATTAATTGTCTACGATATATATTACTCTTTGTTTCGCTTTCTGCACTACCATAAGGCAAACTAATTAATTGTTCCTTGAACAATTCTCTCATACTTCCAACACCAAAGATAGGATCAAATTTATTTTTCTGTGTCTGATGTCCTTCTAAGTAAATACCTACTCTTGTCGTATAGTCTTTTAAATCTCTATCTTGTCTAATTGCTCTTTGAAATCCGTTCTCCTCAATTACCCAATGAGCTAGATGATACTTCTCATACCATTTCTTAATAGTTTCTTTTGCTTGTATTACTCCACCACCTTCTTGATTTTCTATATCTACCATATACATTTTTCCTGTTTCAGTATTTACAGCCCACAAGAAACAAGCCTGATAACCAGTAGAAGCTGGATCAAGCCCTGCAATAAGTTGTGTGTTAGCTGGTATGTGTCCAATACTTCTGTTTACATCTCTACATAAATCTATTTCCTCTACATCA
>Ga0208011_1000492_pt1 | contig 15115 bp, 2 predicted proteins | sample 7_EtaG_FD_184080 | JGI IMG/M metagenome (GOLD analysis project Ga0208011, IMG submission 184080) | Marine viral communities from the Subarctic Pacific Ocean - 7_ETSP_OMZ_AT15161 metaG (SPAdes) (version 2) | ecosystem: Environmental > Aquatic > Marine > Oceanic | place: Pacific Ocean | collected...
AGAAGCACTGCTCAATATTAATGGGGAATTAGTTCTGGTATCTTCTAATTGAAATGAAGTATCAAAATCAAATCCTTGTTCGATAACAATATTTGATACATAAACAGCCATTATTTTATGATGCTAACATACCTTTAGATATTTATATGAATTATTGATAGTAACTATTTACTCAAGAAATCTTTGAGTAAATTTTTTATTTCTTCAATGTCTTTTTTCATATTATTTAATTCTTCCTTCTGAGAATTTTTTCGTTTCACTCGATTCATATATCTATCATAAGCAATATCGTCACAATTAATAATTGCTCCAGTATCCTCATCTCTGTAAAGATGAGGATGGTCTTTAACTTTTATTAAATTTTTCATGCTAGTGCGATTGTTCTAAGGTCGCTGATAATTGGTGCATTTGCCTGATCAGTTCCTGACATAATAATTTTAATTGAATATCCACTAAATTCTCCTAAATCATTAGCACTAAATTCATATTCTAAGAATTGATTGCCAGAACTTGCGGGAACTTTAGTATCAGGTTTTCCGTTATTCAAAGAAGGATCAACAACTTTAACTCCACCATCAGAAGTTACTTGAAGATTTTCATGTCCTGGAAATAATTCAAATTCTTGTTCAATTTCTGATGAATCATCTCTGATAAGACTATAAAGAACTCTAATATCTGCAGAAGCAGGTCTATATGCTCCGAATATAACTTTTAAAGAAGATGCTGGTTTAGATAACCCAATAGTATCAGAAACATAGATTGCTGAGTGTGGATCATCTAAAATAGAATTGACTCTAGAATCCGAAGCAAAATCAGTAATAGGTCTATTCAAATAATTTGATGCAAATTCAATAGTAGAATCTTCAAGATTTATAATCGGAGATAAGTTTTCGTCTGTACTGTTTAATGTGACTGCTGTAGTAAATGATCTTCTACCAGAAACATTATTGAATGCTGGTTGCTGTAATTCATTTACTCTAGAGCACACTATTCTAGTAGATTTTAAATTATTGAAAGAATTTAACTCTACAGGTTCTACTTCATTTAAAAGTTGGAAAGAAGTTTCAGTACCATTAATACTAGTTCCAGTTGTTGTTCTAACTACGGCACTTACTGAAGTTGAATCACCAGGTGCCTGAATAAAGAACCTTGGATTTACAGAATTGAATTGAATATTTTCTGATGCATAAACATCATCTCCACCACCGACAAATTGCTTATTGAATGATAATTGTGTCGTAGATATTCCAGCATCTACAGATCTGTTAACACCATATGTAGCACTTCGGTCTACTTCAATATAATATCCGTTGGAGTCAATTCCAGTATCTGAAATATCATAGATTACATTATTAATTCTTCTTAAAGACACTCCATTAAACTCATATTTTTCGACTATTGAATTAACTTCATGTGATTGAATTTTTCCTTCAATACCTCTACCAAGAGTTCCTAATTGATTTGCAGATGCTGTTTGGTAAGATATAACTTCATCACCGATTTTTACATATCCAGGATTAGAAGCACTAACAGACAATCCTTCAAAAGTTGTAAAGACGGAAAAATCTTCAACAAATATTGTATTTGAGTCTGCTGTCAATAGATTCGCAGTAAGAGTCGATGGTGCAATATCAGATTTGACACCATTTAATTGCAATTTATTATTATTGGCATACATTCCATGATTGAAATGACTTACTTCTAAGAAATTTCCAGAATTTGTTCCTGTTCCTTCAGTTACACTTAAAATAGTAGTAGATCCTAAAGATACGATAGTTGTATCAGTATCATAATAACTTACTCCGGCACCAACTTGGAATGCCTTTGAACCACCAGATTCACCTTGAACATTAGTCAGATAGAGTGTATCTCTTCCACTAATATCAGTAATACTAATTAGTGCATTTCTACCTGTTGAAGTGGTCGAAATACTTACTACATCACCAACTTCATATCCAGTTCCATTAACAGTTGTTGTAAATCCAGTAATTACACCATTTGTAGTTGTGATAGTTAGTCTCAATCCAGTACCATTTCCAACAAGAGTAGTTGTTGCTAAATTAGATCCATTAGTATAATTTGCACCACCATTAGTAATTCCTATAGTATTAACTGGCCCACCAGCATATTCAATATATCCATAACTATTTGGAATAGAACCAGCAATTTTTCTACCAGTGGTCAAGATGTCAATCAATCCTGAATTTGTAACGGTTGTAATACCAAGATTGATAGTTTTTGGAAGACCTGTGATTGGATTGGAAAGTAAATTACTTACATATCCATTACTTTGATCTAAAGGTGGATTTCTAAAATGAGCAATACCAGTATTTGCGGTGAATTTTGCTTTATAAAGTTTAAATTTAAGGTCCAATTCTTGTGTAGGTGTCCAAGTAGATCCATTTTGAGACTTGAATAAACTACCAAGTGCAAATTGCTTAGTGTAAATTACGGCTTCTGCATCAGGTAGAGATTGTGTATTAACAGTTTTCTCTCCCATTTTTGCAATCCAAACTTCATATTGATCCGAAGTAGGTGCAACTAAAACAACTGCATATTCATTTCCAGGAGCAAGGTGCATTGGTTCATCAAATGTAACTCTTGTTGCAATTTCGCCAGTTGTTGATGTTACAATTTGATCTGGATATAATGTTTTCGATCTTCCAACTAAATTTAAAGTTGGAATACCAAGTTCCACTGTTCTTATCTGAACTTCGAGAGGTTCACTTCCTGTGGGAATATTTCCAAAATAAAGATCCAATTCAGTAAGAACAACACCTTTATCATCACTACTAAATCCATTTAAATCTGGAGCATCAATATCTCTACCTACAACAAATGATTGTGCAAGAGGATCACTTCTTCTTACTCTTCTTCTTCTTACTCTCACGACTTCTCGTCTAGTTGTTGTTACAATTGTAGTTATTGTCGTCTGTCTTTGTCTTGTTATAAGAGTTCCAATAGCACTGTAAGATCCTTGACCAGTAGAGATTAACTTACTTCCGGGTAATGGTTTTTCATTCGTAGAACTACTAGTTAATAAGTAAGTCTTTTTACCAGTAAGAATTCGTGGATTAGGTGCTGGGTTTGTATGTGGATTTTTAATAAAGAATGATCCGAAAAGATCACCATAATTGTCAGTTATCAATTTCAAATCTTTTACATAGGCAATTGCACCACTAGTTTGTCCAACTATTTTTGCTCCTTTGGTAAGGTATCCAAAGAATTTACCTTGTGCTTCATTAGATAGTGAATTTAAATCAATATTTAATGTTTTGGATGATTGACTATATGAAGATGGTATATTCTCTTTCCTTGCATAAGGATTAATATTATATGTTTTTGATGGAGAATTGAAGTGTCCTTCTTTATGGTTGGAAGTTGCAAGTCTAAAACTACCCAGTTCCTCACCATTTTGATATACTTTTATTGTTTCTCCGGATGTAAATGTGCTTTCTGAAGAACCATAATTTTCCAAAGTCGTGCTATTTGCAATCTCTAAAAGTTTTGGTATGAAATCCACATTACTATGATTATCCAAGAACTGATAGTGTCTTGTAAGGGGTTTAAATGATCTTCCAAAGAAAGAAACATTTCTAGATCTAATATATTGCTCATCACCACTTGAAATGAGAACATCTCTGGTTCTTACATTAACTCTAGTTCTAACACTTGTTGTTGTTCTTCTTGTTGTTCTAACTCTTGTTCCCCTTCCAGTTACAATTCTTTCAGAAGTATTAATAGTATTTCTTCTCATTATATTCTGTACAGAGGGGGGAATGTATATTGTTCTAATCCAAAAATCATTTTCTGGAGATAATTTTACATTTCCAACATACTCTATAACGTGGAATGGATTGACATTTTCTACACGAGTGGCAAGTGGTTGTTCTAACCAACCAATAGAATCATATTTTAAAGTAACAACATTTCCTGTTTTTTGAATATTTGGATCTAATAATTCAAAGTTGGATGTTAAATCTAAATCTTCTTCAGAAATTTCTGATGAAGGTAAAACTCTTTGTCTTAAAGTATTTGAAAGTACTCTTGGTCTTAATTGACCTTCACTAATATCTGCAGACGTTAAATTTTGATCAGCAAGAGTTCTATCTACAAAATTATCCACAAAGAATCCAGATTTAAATCTATTATTACCATCTTCATCTTCAATACGTAATGCTTCAGTACTAACCTCTAATAAACTTAAAGATGTAACTCTTTCTAAGTTTTCTATTCTATCCTCAAGTTGACCAATATCTCTCATAGTATATCTTCTATTATCAACTAGATCAATAGAAACATTATCAGGATTATAAAGATATGGTGGAAGCGTAATAGTTGCCAATTCCATCAAACTTTGATCATTACTTGGAGATGCTTTTGGATCTTTTGCCGAAACACCTTTACTGACAATAAGATTTTCAAACTTATCAAGATATAATTTATCAATTCTAGGAAGATAAAAATCATATCCAAGTAATGAACTTTCACCGGGTTTTAGATTATAATTTGTAGTAAATGTTCTTGAAGCAAAATCAAATGGTGAAGCAGTTGTTGAAGAATAATTAACAACTCTTGGTCTAAAATCTAATGTGTCAGAAGCTCTAACATTATTAGGTCCAATTGTGGGAATATCATTTAAAAATCTATCAGCATCATAACTTAAAACAGTAAATACATCACCAGTATCTGATGCAGGAACTATATAATGATCAAAAACAACTAGCAACTTTTTAGATGGTTCCGAATCTGTTGTTCTAATCAGTCTAGAGTAATCATAATATTCATTTTTTTGTCCTCCATCAAGAACATAGTTATTAGTTATATTATTATATTTTCCTAATGTAATCGACTGAACGGTAGAAATAATATTAGATTCTTTGAATGTTACGGTTTCTCCAGCAGTAAACGTATTTTGATTTAGATAAACTACTCCCAGTTTATGTTCACCACCTGATGAAGGAGTAGAAGTATTATTTGTGACTACTCTCGCAACTGCTCCACTCTCAGATCCAATTATATTTTCACCAATAATAGCATCTGTTCCAACGTTAGATATTGAAGAAAATTCAATTGCATCTAATGTAGGATCTGCAGTATTTGTTGATTCATATACTACAAGAACTTTTGCAACATCAGGAACATTCAAAGAAATTTGCTCATCTTGAACTCTTAAACCATATGCATTTGGATTGTAAGTTAGTCCATCATTGATTGATATGCTAGATGCAGATCCAGATTGTGCTAATTTTGAAAGATTAACTACTTTTAATGCACTTCTAGTAAAGTTTTTGATTTTACTTTGAATTCCATTCTTCTTCAGTGTTACATTTACAACTATATTTGATTGGCTCGTATTCAATCCTTCAATTTCGACTCCAGTTCCTCCTCCAGTAAGAGTAAACGCATCAGAAGTTACTGTCCCAATTCCACCCCCAGTATAATGAACGGAATATCTTTCTTGATCAAATAATTCATAAAATGCACTTGTAATACCAGTTGGTAGTCCAAATACTAAATCCCCAGAACCATCAGTTGCTTCTCCAGTTATTTGATTTGTTATTAATAACTGAGAACCTGAAAGGTTAACGGAGGAAATATTAGATTCTGGAAGATTTGCATAAAGAAATCCATTTTCACTATTTTTTATTTCTGCTACTCTGAGATTTGCTGTATAATTTCCAGTAGAAATTGCAGTTCCATTAAATACCCCACTAATACTACTAGTACTAGCAATGCCAACCGATGATAAATCTGAAGAAACGGATATAACTCTATTATATTTTAAAGTATTTCCATCTGCGACACTAATTATGTCATTCTCTTTCACCCCAGAGAATAATTTTCCTGGACTTGTTACGGTTGTTCCAGTGACATTAACTTCCGTAATTCCATTAGAGAATTTTTTGGGTTTTAATACTGCGTCTGCACCAAAATTTGGAAATCCTGTTACACCAGTTTTCTTAACAGATTTTAATTGATCAATATTATTTTGCGTAAAACTTGCAATTGTCAGTGCTGTTTCAATTCCATTAACAATTAGTTTTTCGTCGGTTACAAAAGTCCCTGAAGTTTGATAAAGATTTAAACTTGAAGCAGAGGCACCAAGAACAACGAAACCACTTGCACCACTATTTTTTCCCTTTATGAAAGATGAAGTTGGAATTTCAGTTGCTGTTACACTTCTATTAAAAGTTACATTTGTATAAGTTTGAATATCATAAAGATATAAGTCCCATTGAGTTGATGCATCGGTATATGCAGCATCAGTCAAATTAAATGTATATACTCTAGCAATACCAATTTGTGTTCCCCCTCCACCAAGTTGATCATATAAATCTAAAGTTTCATTTTCTTTTGGAGCACCACTGACATTATTAACTCTCAACAAATGTCCCATCTCAAATGGAATATTTGAATTACTTACACTTTCAGTATCTCTTGGTTTTTCTACATCTACAGCAGTTTCTGAGTCAAAAGTAACGTCATATCCATCTACATATGCTCTTCCAGGACTTACCTGTAGACACATTAAATCATCTGATGGAGTATTTCCTTGCTCTGTAGTTTCTCCCTCTAAATATAAACCATCATTATCGATTTGATCATTTAATGAGTTGAGTGCTTTAACACCAAACTCATCTACAGCATAATGTCCAGATTCGTCAAATGTTCTTTCTGCAATATAATCTCTTATTAAACTATATGCTGGTTTATTAGCAATTTTTTTAATTTTTCCTTCATCTACTCTCAATATCTCTACAAAATCAGTATCTTTAGTATCAGATATTTCTTTTTTTGTAAGTATTAATGCAATCTTTAATCTATCTGCTCCTGGTGCAGCAAAATTAGTAAATCCTTTTGCATTATCATATAAAGATGAATCATCCTTTGCATTTACAATAGTTTCGGATATTTTTAATCCTACTCTATATGAAGGAGTATTGGTATAATAATCTAATATAAGTGTTTGCTTAGAAACTTCTACAAATGTCCCTCTGATAAAATAAACACCATTATCAACAAATGCTGCTGAACCAATAGATGTTGCATCCTGAGTGATTAATGATGCAAATGCAGTTCCTGCAGTAATTGTAGTATTGCCATAAGTAACATTTTCACTTACAAATAACTGTTCTCCATCTTGGAAGGTATCTACTTCAGCATCAGCTCCAGATTCTCCATATTTAACATAAATTGTAAGATCACTTACTAGATCACTATCAGATGTAAGTGCAACTTCTTGAATAGATGCTGTTACACCCGAAAGTTTTCCTGTAATTTTCTTTCCAATAAAATTCTTAATATAAACAGAGACATCTATACCTAAATTGACCGCATTTAATTTTACTGCAGAAAACTGATTATCAAAAGTTACAGATCCTGGAAGGACCATAGACCCTTCTTTGAAAATATTTCCACCAAAAGACTCTACTTGATTCTGTAAAATAGATTGGAGAGTTGTTAATTCTCTAGCCTGGACTGGATATCCTGGTTTAAATAAAACTTTATAAAAGTTTTTATCTCCATCAAAATCATCATAATATGGGCTTATATTTAAATCTGTTTTTTGTGCCATCTTTTTTTAGAATTCCAGAATAATTTTGATGTCTTCTTTTTGTCTAGAGTCTCTCTGAACTTCGGGTCTGTTATCGATATAGATTATAGTGCCCGTCTTTTTATTTATCTCTGGATTTGCAAGACCATTTGTAAAAATAACTCCTAGATTAATCTGTTTATTATTAACAACTACAACACTACTATTTAAGTTAGTATTAATACTTGCAGAACCTAAACTTTCAGCAAATGTGATATCATTACTAGAGTTAAATGCTATTATATTTGATGTACTAGCACTATCTAATTGATCTTCCTTATTTCCAAAACATAATGATCTATCTTGATAATATTTTAAAACCTTAGTATCTTTATCAAATGATGCCACATATCCTTTTGCTCCAGATGTGCTTTGAGTTATTTTTTCTCCGATAGTTACAGTTCTGGAAGTTGTTAATCCTACGGCATAAAGAGACGAGAATGCATTTTCAGTAAAAGTTACTCCTGCTCCAGAAAATGTTTCGGGATTTTTTATAATTCCAACCTGAGCAAATTTAGTATCTATTGGAAAATCTTTAGTTGAATCGTCGAATCTTGCATACATTAAAACTTTATCTGTTCCCAACTCCTCATAAATGTTATAACCATGACCCTTTGATGGAGGAATTATGGGTATTAATTTTGCAGTATCGGTGGAGGAAGATTTGGGTAGGTTGAGAATTCCATAAGTATATCCTTTTCCACCATTTGTCACCGTAATATCGGTTATTGTACCTGCACTATCTGCCGTGATTGAAACTTTACCTCCTGTCCCATCTCCTAAAATATCTGCGGTCGTACCTGTAGTGTATCCTAATCCACCATCTTCAATATATACTGTCTTTATTTGATTATTATTAGTATCAGAGTCTCCTCCTTCTCTGATAGTTTGAATATCAGAATTTGTTGTAGTTTCCCAATTATTAGGAACAGTAATATATTCTGTAGAATCAAATTTAATCACATCTGATGGTGAAATGCTGAATAGATATTTCCATCTATATCCATCAGATCCTGCAACTGGAGGTTCTACATCAGTTTGTGTTGGTTCTATTAGAGATCCTGTAACAGTAGGATCAGTACCATCAGGAGTAGAAGAACCATTATCTATACAAATATAAACTTTAAATTCACTTGTAATAATATAGTAATTAGAATCATATAATCTTACAGTTTTAGATACAGGTGATTCATTACCTTGACGATAATCATGTCTGTACATGTCATAAGGAGTATTTGAAGCCCACTGAACTTTTCTTATGACTCTTCTAGCATTTTCTGTAGTAATCTTTTTACCAAATAAACTAGTATCTCTATAATGAGACAAATATTGAAAATTATCTACAGGATTATTAGTTGTACTTGTATCCCAATCATCAGTTCTACCAAATCCAACTGATCCTGGAGTTGGGTTTGATAAACCTAAGAAAGCATAATAAGAATTATTACTGATAGACTCTACAAAAGAACCAGCATTCAATATTCTAAATTGATCTGTTATGAATGCAGACATATTAATTGTTTTTTTATATATTTATAAGACAATTTTAGTTTTCAATTTTAGGTAATGCTCCAGTTTTTCTAATACCAATACCTCTTCTCTGAATTGTTGGATATGTTGTCAATCCAGATACAGTATTTCCAGTAACTCCGATTGATATTGGACTTGCAGATCTTGTTCCTCCAGAAAATCTTCCCCATGAATATTTTCCAACTGGATTTAATACATTTCCAGTAGTTCCAAGACCAACGATATTAGAATTTGAATCTACATTACATGTAATAATTCCAATTTTGGGTCCATCACCTGGATTATCATGAGACCAAGCAGAAACATAGTAAACATTGTCCAAGAAAGTTGTTCCAATTCCAACAACTGCAGGATTTGAATTATCAATTGATGTAACTCCACTACCAATTCTAGTATCGTAAATATAAATTGGATAACCTGTTGATAGTCCAACAAATTCTGAAGAAGTAACGTTATGTTGTACTTTAAATTCAAGTGCTAAAGGAACTCCAATTCCAGTTGTTGTTGTAATACCAGTTACAATTCCAGAGAAACCTTGAATAGTAGTGAAATCAAGTCCGGTTATAGATTCAATATTAAGATTTGGAGTTTCTGCAAATATTGTGGGAGCAACTGTATATCCAAGTCCAGGATTAGTAATTGTAGTTCCAGTAACTATACCATTTGTAATAGATGCTGTTGCTGTTGCTGTTGTTGTTGATATTCCTACAAATTTCAGATTTATTGTCGTTTGATTGGACAAATATCCAAAACCACCAGAATTAGTTGTTGTTATACTAGTAATAGTTCCACCAACTCCAATTGAACAATTAAATGTAGCAGTTATTGGATTAGTATTTTCTATAATTAATGCATCAAAAGTATCTTCTGCATTTCCAGTACCTATTTCATAATCAAATAATTCTGAATTATCAACAAATATTTCAGTATCTGTTGTAGACACATCTTTAATAATTTTTGCAGTTGGGAAAATTAAAGGTTCTAATACATCTCTTGATTTGTAAACATATTGTCCATTAATTTTTTTATCAGTTTTTTTCTTAGTCCAAGATAGTGGTTTATAATTAGTTTCATCAACTCCCAATCCAGAGTATCGATTAGTTTCAAATTTATCAGAAGTAGTCAAGTTATAAACTACTCTCTCATCTTGAGTTACTGTATCTGGATGAATATTATTACTTATGACTTGAACAATATCACCAGTTTCTATAGTTGGTATAACATTATCGACTACTACAGAATCAGTTCCATCAACACCTTTATAGAAATAAATTTCAATTTCTTCTTCTGGTATTGGTGGTCTAGTAAATGCAAACGATGTTCCACCTTCAAAAATGTAATTCTCTACAGGTTTCTGTAATACACCATTAACAAAGATTATAAGAATATTATTAATATTTTGTTCAATAGGAGCATTTTTTTCAGGTTCAAAACTTAGAAGTGATGAATTATAATTGAGAGGAAATCTAGTTCTTGTTCCATTCTGTAGGTCTTTGATGGAGTCAATATAATCAAGTTCTCCAAATTCCCAAGCAGCAAAACTATCAGAGTAAGTATTAACTACTTCAATTTCGAAATCTGATATTGGAGAAGATAAAGAAGCATCAGTAACTAATCCAACAGGTTTAAATACATCACCTCTTCTAAAATTGTATCCATATCTTGAGATTTTGAATTCACTTACTTCAAAATAAGTAGATCCTATTCCTGTAGATCCACTAAGTTTTAAGTCTACCAATAATCCATTACCAGTATCAGTTGTTGCTCCAATTCCCAACCTAGAAACACCAATTACAGGAAGATTTTTATATGATGGATCAGATACACATATGCGAGGATTTGTATATCCTGTTCCACCAGAATCAATACTAAATGCTAAAGATCCACCTACACCCACTGTAGCAGTAATTGTAGCACCAGAACCTACAGCAGATCCAACACCAACTGAAATTGTTTTATTAGTAGTTGAATCAATTGAAAGAGTTGCTCCTGAAGCAGGATCCTTTCCTACTCTTGGATACGTATGTGTACTAATATGATTATTTCTATCACAAGTAAATATCAAAGATTCATTATTAATTTGAATAGTATTACTTACAGTTAAACCATGTGGACTATCAAATTCTAAAATTAAATTTCCAGTATCTGGTGTATAAATTGCATCTATAGGAGTAAGATCAGGTCCAACACTTGGATTAATTGCATTAGATAAGGCATTTACAAATTTATGCTCATATTCAGTATCAAATACTGTTACTCCTATAGAAATATTATTATTATATCCAGAACCAAATGTCAATTGACCATGCCAAGCCCAAGCAGAACCTAAACCAACATAAGTATGCCTAACAGTACTTGTACCTACATTTACATTAAATGAAGTTTCAGAAACAATTCCTATGATACTAAATGCATTATCATGATTTGGGAAAACAGTTGTACTTATACCTAGATAATTATCACCATACCTTACAGCACCCGCAGACGCACTACTAAAGGTATGAATAGCAGTTGTACCAATACCAACATTAATAGTGATTGTAGTCGCTCCTGTTCCTGTAATAGGTGTGCTTATACCAGCAATAGGATCTGTTCCAGCACGAGGATAACTATGGGTACCACCACCTCCAGTACAAGTAAACACTAAAGAATTATTATTAATTTTAACTTTTTCACCAACTGTTAAGACATGTGAACCAATTCCTAATTCTAAATCACCTGTTGTTTCGTTATATGTTGCACTACCTACATCATAATTACCACCACAAGTAAAATGAAGACCAGATAATTTTGTTTGATTAACTATTCCTCGGAAATTATGTGGTGTTTCTGTAACAATATTAAGTATTCCAGTTTTATTATTATATGTTGCTGTACTAACAGCCACTGGACCAGTTGAAGTTCCTACACCAACAATAGAAGTAATAGTTCCATTAGAATCAACAAGAGGCATTATATTTGCCCCAACTAAAGGTGCAAATCCAAGTCCAGGTGTAGATCCATATGAAACTATAATTCCACCTCTAGGAATTTCATTCATATTAGCATCATAATCAGAAATCACATATTGAAGGTAATCGGGTGGTCTAGTAATTCCAGAAAATTCTACAGTTGATATTCCTGCACTAGAGTCTTCTAAAATTTGATAATTGAATTTTGTAGGATTATTATCAGTTTTGGGTGACTGGTAAATGTTATTAATAAAGACTAAACCAGTCGAAGCTTCTGTTCCAATTCCAGTAGTATTTGCACCACCAACTTTTAGTGTAAATGTTCTTCCAATTCCAGTAAATTCGTCAGATAAATCATCATAGATTTTATTATCATCATAATTGGATTTTAAAAATACTCTACCAACAAATTGGGATGTTTCAAAATCTAAATTGCTAGTTGTTTTTGTAATTTGAGGATTTCCTCTTGGTGGTTCTGTAAAGTGAATTTCATCATCTACAATATTAAATGACCCCTTATGAAGTCTAACTAAAGTAGAATCTGTATGAGTTGATGCAGCAGAACCTATAAACCCTCTTTTAACTTCAACTAAATTTATACTTCCGTTATTTGTAATTGGTCCTATATTTGTTGTTCCCAATCCAACATTAGTAACACCCATATATTCATTATCAACCAATAATATATCTTTTGGATTTATTGTTGATATTCCACTTAAAGAAACAATAGATGTACTAATTCCTAATGAACCTCCAACATTTCCACTTAAATTATGTGTAATCTTAGTAAATGTTATTGGATATTGAACTAAATCATCGACGGCTATAATACACTTAGTGCTCCTTTCTTTCATAGTAAATCTATGAGCATTTCCTTCTCCAAGAGAAGTAAATGTTGTTCCAGTACCACTAGAAGCTGCTGTGGTCGTTATTGCTACTTTGAAAGTATCTTCCGTCAATTTAATAGCATATACTGTAGACGGTAGTTCACCACTAGGAGTAACCATTGCACTGGTTCCGATACCAATAACTGTAGAATTTGGAGTATAGATTAATTCTTCACCAGTAACGAAGAAGTGATCTTGAATTGTAAATATTCCAGTAGTTGCAGCAAGTGCTACAGAATTGGGATTAAATTTTTTGGAGAAAATTGGGGTATTATTATTTGTAAGTGAAAAATTAGTTCTATTAATTCTAGAACCATTTATTGCATCATAGAATTTTTCATCAATACTTTCAGTTACAGAACCATATGATAAATCTAAAGGTTCATTCAAAATATCTATTTCAGAATAGAATGATTTACTGAATACTTCAATATCAATCTGCCCTGTTTGATTTGCATCTGGATAGAATTTAAGTATCAAATTACTTCCAGATATTTCTCCTCCAAATGTTCCGATACCAACAGCATCGTCTAAAATATCGTCGTTAGATACTGAAAGAAAAGGTAATTGTTGAGTATAAACATCAGTTTGATCCGAAACCATCATAACCTGATGAAGTGCCTTTGTCGAACCTATACTTACTTGAATTAATGATTTTGATGCATTAAATAAAATTTTATCTAATGATTGAACTATTGTGGAAGAAGCACCTACTGTAGAATAAAATTGTGAATCATAGATTACACTTCTTTCTTGCCCATCAGATTGATCTGAAGATTTAAATCTATAATCACCAGTTCCAGTTGTTGTTGTTCCAAATCCAACAACATTAGATCTTATTTTAATTTCTTGAGATGAATCGTTTTCATAAATTATAGATAAAATTCCACCTCCCAAGTCAGTAGAAGTGAATATACCTATCTGATCTCCTGTCGAAGAACTTAAATTATTATCAATATAATATTCTGATATATAAGAATTTGTTCCGGCAATAGAAACATATAATCTTACATAATTCATGTCTTGAGTAACACTATTAATTACTTGTGCATTGATATAAAGTGATTCGAAAGTATTAGAATTTACAGAAATAATTGTTGTAGTTCCAATTCCTACACTAGTATTTTCTATATCAACAGATCCTGTCAGATTAGTAAATCCTACAGTTTGTATTCCAACACCTGAGAAAGTTGTATTAAATACCTGTTTAATTAATTTTATATTATAATTTGTATTAAGTGGATCATTTGGAACAAATCTAAGGAAAGTTTCTTCAGATTCATTTATGAATAAATCAAAATTTCCATATGTAAATTCTTGACCAGATATTGATTCATTTTCAATAATGAATGATTCATAACCATCAACATCTCTTAAAATGGTAACATCTGTTAATTGAATTTCACTATTGTTTTCATTAGTTACTCTTAATAGGTAATTGTAATAAGTTTGATTATCAAGTTCTTCTATCAATAAAAATTCGGTGGATTCAGCTTCCGTATTTGAGAATTGATTTTGTATATCGTCAATGGTTAACACATTAAGATTCTTTAATTCTGTATAATTTGTAAGTTTTTTAGTTTTTAATTTTAGGAATTTTGATTTTGAATCTACAACATCGACATCAATAACATTATCAAAACTATTGATAGTATCTACTCTTTTTTTATCAATTACATCATAAACTATAGTAATTCCATCATTAGTAGTAGATAATCCCGCACTTGTATTTGAAGTTATTCCAGTGTCGGCAAAATTTTTCAATCCACTCGTATGAACTAAACTTTCTACTGGAGATTGTTGATCTTTGTATGTTACTGAACTCTTTACAGAATAAGATAGATTTTGATAGTAATTATTATCTGAAGTAACCTGAAAATCTTCACTCAATTTTCCAGTTTCAGTGTCCCAACCAATATCTTTTGTATTAGAATATCCAACATTAAATGTTCCCTCATTTAAATTCAAAGATTTAATTGTTGCAACAGTACCAGATTCATTTCCAATAACAACTTCACCCACTGATAACTCATATGATCCTAAAACTTTTAAAGAATCTCTATCACTTCCTGTAACTTCCAAATCTCTTATTATCTTATTTGAAGATAAAGTTTCTCCAATAAAAAATTTGGATGGTTCTTGAATTATCT
>Ga0208011_1000493_pt1 | contig 15099 bp, 17 predicted proteins | sample 7_EtaG_FD_184080 | JGI IMG/M metagenome (GOLD analysis project Ga0208011, IMG submission 184080) | Marine viral communities from the Subarctic Pacific Ocean - 7_ETSP_OMZ_AT15161 metaG (SPAdes) (version 2) | ecosystem: Environmental > Aquatic > Marine > Oceanic | place: Pacific Ocean | collected...
CCTCATATTCTTGTATTGTTGTGAGGACATCAAAAGCATTTGAAGCACTACCTACCCATTTCTCGGCTTGATAATAACCAATGATGTAATAATCCTCATTGAAGGCGTAATGGTGGATATCGTCAATATGTTCTTCTATCCAAGCTTCGTCCCGATCTTCTAGGAAATCATCAAAGTGTTGTTTGATTTCGTCCTTCTTGTAATATTCTTGTTTCATTTTTTCTCCTTGTTTCAATAAAATTAACTTACATCTACATTATACATAAATATGGGATACATTTTATACATAATTGATGGTAAAAGAACCCCACGCAGTGGGAAGGCGGAACGCCCGTTCTTTTACCATCAATCAAACACCCCCCCTCATAAATGAAACGAGGCCCGAGGGCCCCGATCCGTGGACAAACATGTCGTTTATCGGGGTAAACATGTCAGCCCTTCCGCCTTCCCATTATCGGGATTCCATTTTATAAGACTTCTCCAAGTGTCGCTGTCCCCTATCATATTCTTGCGAAGAACCGTTCCAAGGTTTTCTGTGTTCGCAGTATCTAAGAAGACCGCAAACCTTGGCCCAAAAACTGTTTCGCCGTCTTGCGTTTTTGCCTTGTTCCAGAACTTGTTAATCTTTTCCCAGTAGTAGCTATCTGGGGGCATGTCTTCTTTTCCATAGATGTTGCAGAATTGCTCATGTGTTCCGCTATCTCTTAGGATTTCGTATTGTTGACATATTTGGCCTAACATCTGATCGGCTCGTCTTTTAGCCGTTTCAGGTGAATCCCCTTGCGTGACTAAGTGAGCAACCAGTATGTTAATTGGGTTTGGTAGTTGTTTCATAATCTTACTCCTATTAATTGATTACCTATTAAGTATATCATTATTTATGGGACAGTGGTACAATATATGTGTTAAACAAATTTAGGAGTTAAACAAAATGAATCAATTAGAACTAAACCTAGAACCAACACCCAAGCAACACTGTTGTATTTGTGACCAACCTTTAGCAGTCATGGCCTTTAACAAAGACTGGATACACGGGAACAATCCGAACACAAGCGACACACATTATCCCGAGGGGTCCAAGTGCTGTGATCTGTGTAATCAAGAAGTCGTAACCGAGAGATTGAGGATACATCGCGAGGAACAAGAGTCCATTGCCCAACTTAAGAAAGATGTGGGGTGGAACTGATGATTGATACTGCATTTATAATTGTTATCGCAATCGCACTCGTGATTGCGATCCTCGGCATACTGGCCACAATCCGATAACCCACTAATAGAATGAACGCACGGCCGTGCGTTCATTCTACTCACCAACAACAATATACAATGATATGGGGATCCTATTGACTGATCGGGGGCTGCCTTGATGGCTGAAAGTACGGTCGCGGTTGGCTTCGTTTCGGTCGTACTTTCAGCCATCAAGGGGAAAGATCGAGACATAAATTCTCTGGTGAAAAAATTTGGCACTTTTTTGTTAGGAGTCCCTACTCAGAAAAATTTTATATTTTTTTCTAGGAGTCCCTGGTCCCCGGAAAAATTTGTGTATACTAAAAAATATGGGAAAAACAAAAACTTGCATTACTTGCAAACGAGAGTTACCAAAAAATGACTACACTAAAAACCGCAATGTCTGCCGACGTTGTACTTCCCTGCAAAGAAACCAAACCCGCAACAGTTCCCCTGAATCCTATGTCGCTGTGGTTTATTCCAAACTCAAAGCTGCGCGGAAAGATATGGAATGGGACATTGATTTGGACCACGTTAAGTGTCTTTGGCACAAACAGGAGGGACGCTGTGCGCTATCCGGGGTGTTTATGACGTGGCACGGGGGCGAAGGACGACAGGACCTTAATATCAGTATTGACAGGAAAAATTCGGACAAAGGGTATATAATAGGAAACGTCCAATTAGTGACACAACGAATAAACACAATGAAGCACACCTTGGGAGAAAGTGAGTTCTACTGGTGGTGCAAAAACGTAGTACACAACAAAGAAAATGCCGACTAAATTTAAGCCGACGGAAAAACTCTACAACCGACGAACCGGGATCACCAAGGTTCAACACAATTATATTAAAGCCACTTCGATGAAAGACCTCCTTGCAGCAATAGAAAATCCAAACACTAAACCCAAATTAATCCATAAATATAAAAAAGAAATACAAAGGAGAGAGAAGTATGTCCTCTGAAAAGAAAAGCGAAATGACGCCCGAAAAAGCAGGGCAATATTGGTACAACCGTGGTTTCCGGGACAAAGAACTGCAACGTCGCGTAGCAGAAACTTTGGCCAAGGACGAATTGGTGGACAACAATGCCGAAGTCTGCAAAGTCTGCGATTAGAATGCCTAAGAACTATATTCTGAGTCAGACAAAGGATAAAACCTATATCCATGTCAATCAGCACAATATAAGGAAAAACAAGCGTCAGGGGACCGCGGACCCGGTTATTACCATAAAACAGGGGACCAAGAACACTTATTGTAACGAGGTAAAGATACTCGGAGAAAGCCGCCTGGTTTACAGTGGAGAGGACGAAAGACCTCTTCTTCCCTGCGGCGCTCGCGTCGTGGTCGTGACAGAAGGCCCTGTTGAGGTGCTCAGGTGACTAAAATAGACACCGGAAAACTGTCCGAACTTTATCCGGACGCCGCCAAAGAGCTTTTGGGTCTTCAAGAAGCGTTGAAATCTAAAACACTACAGCGCGAAGGGCAGCATAGTTTTTTAACCTATGTAAAACACATGTGGCCTGATTTTATTGAAGGGCGACACCACCAGATTTTTGCTGAAAAATTGGAAAAAGTGGCTCGTGGAGAGCTAAAACGCCTGATTATTAACATGCCACCACGGCACACGAAGTCTGAATTTGCCTCCACTTACTTCCCCTCGTGGGCCTTGGGCCGCGATCCGAAGTTAAAAATCATGCAAATCACGCACACCGCGGAGTTGGCCTTTCGTTTTGGACGACGAGTCAGGGACTTGATTGATTCCGAGGAATATCAAGGGGTTTTTCCGGGCGTCGCCCTGAAACCGGACTCAAAATCAGCCGGACGGTGGGAAACCAACGGCGGCGGCGAGGCGTTTTATTCGGGTATTGGCGGTGCGGTCACGGGTCGTGGTGCGGATATTCTGGTTCTCGATGACATTCACTCGGAACAAGACGCATTATCCCCAACGGCTCTGGACAATGCCTGGGAATACTACTCTTCAGGACCGAGACAACGACTGCAACCGGGGGGCTCAATCATCATTGTGATGACGCGTTGGAGCACCAAAGATTTAACCGGCAGACTGCTGAATAAACAGGCGGAAGAGCACGCCGATCAATGGGAAGTGGTGGAATTTCCAGCCATTATGCCCAGTAACGACGCCTTATGGCCCGAATACTGGACTTTGCCCGAATTGGAGGGGGTAAAAGCCTCCCTACCGGTGTCCAAATGGGAAGCCCAGTGGATGCAAAACCCCACCTCCGATGAAGGCGCAATCCTAAAACGCGAGTGGTGGAAGATTTGGGAAGAGGATCGGGTGCCCAATATGCAGTTTGTCATACAAAGTTACGACACCGCGTTTAGTAAGAAAGAAACAGCGGATTTCTCAGCCATCACGACATGGTGCGTGTTCTACCCCGAAGAGGGCGGCGAACCGAACTTATTGTTGCTCGATGCTCGCAAAGGGCGGTGGAATTTTCCGGAACTTAAAAACGAAGCCTTTGAACAATACGAGTATTGGGAACCGGACATTGTGATTATTGAAGCCAAGGCCAGTGGTATGCCGCTTACTCACGAATTGAGACAAACCGGGATACCGGTGCTCAATTATTCGCCGAACAAAGGACAGGATAAAATTGCCCGAGTCAACGCCGTTTCCCCACTTTTGGAGGCCGGAATGGTCTGGGCCCCGGACAAGCGGTGGGCTGATGAGGTGATTGAAGAGTGCGCCGCGTTTCCCTTTGGCGACCACGACGACTTGGTGGATTCGACCACACAAGCGTTAATGCGTTATCGACAAGGCGGCTTTATTGCGTTAGAATCAGATGAGCTAATGGATAGCGATTATAAACCACCAAGAAAGGAATATTACTGATGTCAATTGCAGCACTAAAAACACTACTGAAACGCGGACGCTATGACAACGACGCTATGTACGATATTTTAATGAAGCAGCAACAGAAAGGCTACACCAACCTCACCACGGCGGAAAAGGCACAATACGACCAGCTTTACAATATCTTTGGGCGCGACGCAATGGAAACCATGGAAGGCCGTCTCTTTCACGCATTGGGCGGTAAATACCCGGAACTGGACGACATGGTTAAAGCCGGAAAATATTTGGACGACGATGTTTTGTCTTCCATGTTCAACAGAAAAATTGATACGGTGATTGATGATTTTGCTGCACGCGCAGATGCTTTAAAAGGCAGAAAAAACGCAGGTGAAGAATCAATATCTTTGCTCGAGGAATTGCTGGAATATGATCTACCGGAACTACTAAATGAAAGAAAAAGCATTAACGACATGTCCGGAGGATTTTTTGCAGATGACATGATGACCGTGGACCACGAAGGACGGTTGGACGTACTGGTGGACGCGGTAGAAGACATGTATACAAACGCTTATAGCAGCGGCGATGTTCCTTATATGGACGCGTCGGTAGTCGATGAGTTGGGAGCAGCTATGTCCCCCGAATATTTAGCGCACAATCTTCGAGGAACAAAAAGACACCTTAACTCACTTCCAGAGACGCAGATAAAACACAAAAAGAAATCCGGCACCGGGGATGACATGGATTTTTGGGACGAAGATTTAGGCGGTGATAGGGGCGTACAGGACAAAAACCCTAGTGATATTAGGTTTGATGCAACCTATGGCAACGTGGCCAAAGAAGGCAAATACACCCCCACGGAACCTATGGACCCTTCTCTCGATGCAGTCTATGATGAAAAAGGGTTTCGATGGAACCCGGACCCAGGTCCGCGGACCGGGGCTTCTCCAACCATAGACGAAGAAATTGCTCTTCGAGGTAAGTTTTTAGAAGGCAAAAACAAACTAAAGAAAAAAACAGGTGGCGGTATAATTGACGGCCCCCTATACGACAGAGATTTTTAATCAGGAGAGAAAAAATGGCGAAAGCACCTAAAATCATTAAAGGCCTAGATGTAAAAGGTCAAGGCTTTGTTCCTTATGCAAAAACCAAGAAAATGAAAACCACCAAAGGGCCTCAGCCCGGCGCTGGAAAAGGTAAATCCAGAGGCGGCGGATCCGCTGAAAGAGGCACCAATTTCACTGGCGTATACTAGATAGGAGGCACCATGTTAGGGCCTCCGGTTTTTACAACCCAGGAAGAAGTAGACGCATACGCTGACGCACAGAAAGACCTCTTTAGTAAAGAGAGGCTTGTTGGAGGCGCAGTAGGTGTTGCGGAAGGGCTAGGTATTGTCGACCTTTTTGCCGGTGTGCCTTGGTTAGCGGCAGAAACATACGGGCACCAAGCACTGGATTCCTTGTTGGCGCAAGAAAAGAGACTGGACCCTAAAGAGTACGATAAGCTTCAGCGCTTAAAACTGCGTTCCGAGGGACTATTAGGGCAACAAGGCGACGACGAAGAGGCTAAAAAGAAGACCAAAAAGAGAGCAAGAGCCAGAATCAACCCCCTGGAAGCGGAAACCTACGACGAGGCAATAGAGAACACTCTTGAAAGCCTAGGCTATAACAAAACCGATAAATCAGAGGTCGCAAGACAAGTCGCTTTTTTGACCACGTTGGGCATAGACCTTGCTTTTTTAACAAAGGCTATTATTCAAAACGCCCCCAGAGCAATCAAGGCGATCCGCAATGCGTTTAAAAAATTTAAAAACGTGGACGAGACCGATCAAGCGGTTATGAAAGCACAAACGGAAACAGGGATGTCTGAAACACCTTTATTGCCAAAACCCGAAATGCCCTGGGGCGAGGAAATTTATAAGATGGAAAACGAGTTAGCCCAACTTGAAAATTTAGAAGCCAGCATGTACGGAAAATTTAAAAACGTGGACGAGGTAGACCAAGCTGTTATAAAAACGGAAGGGGAAACAGGAATGTCTCAAACGCCGGTACAAATGGAAATGGACTTAGAAGGCAGAATGAACCATTTAAAAAACCTATACAAAGAGGCAGACGACATTGTTAAGAAAGAAGAAGCCAGATTGTACGAAATAGAAGATCTTTTAACACAACACAGCTATGGACAAGAAAAAGGGTATTGGACGCTGCGTGACAATACTGTTCTTCCGGTCCGTTTTATGGAGAAAAATAAAGCTAGTCGTCAACAAATTCAGGACGACGCAGCTATGAGCAAGACCAACATTCAAATTCAAACAAAAAAGAAACGACAATTGGAGAAAGAGGCAAAGGAACTAGAAAGTAAAATAAAGGCTAAAGACACACAAGAACAGATTTATGATTTAGAAACCAGAATGTACGATTTAAAAAATCTTCTTAGACAAGAAGGCACAATAATGAGTAAAACCAATCGTGAAAAACTAATGCGAGAAATAGCCAAAGTTGATTACGAAATACGAAAACTAACCATGGCCGGTGCAGCTACCGCTATAACGGGGCCAGAAGAAGCGAAAAGCCCTGGTGCAGAAGAAGTGCAAAATAGTGTAGACTATGCACTGAAACAATGGATGTAAGATGGCTATAGACGAAATTAAAAAACCCACCAATATTGACAGAGTTACCGACTTAATCGACCTGGACATTGAAGCGGGACAAGAGGTTGAAATTGACGCCCCTATCCCTGAAGACGGGGACGTAGAAGTTAATTTTGCCCGAGACGGCAGCGCGGTCCTTGATTTTATGCCGGATGAATTAGGCGTAGAGGCAATGATTCCTTTTGACGCCAACCTAGCTGATTATATAGATGAGTCGGAACTCGGTGCAATAGCCGCGCAATTGCTCGGTGATTTTGAAGAAGACCGCATGAGTCGGGACGAGTGGGAAGACGCCTATGTCAAAGGACTGGATCTTCTTGGTTTTAAGTACGAAGACCGCGATCGACCCTTCCCGGGCGCAAGTGGAGTTACTCACCCATTATTGGCAGAAGCCGTTACTCAATTTCAAGCGTCTGCTTTTAAAGAATTGCTGCCCGCACAGGGTCCGGTAAAAACGGACATTGTTGGCGCAGCTACCCCTGAAGTGGAAGCGCAAGCTGATCGTGTGCGCGAGTTTATGAATTACCAGATTACAACAGTCATGGAAGAATACACGCCGGAAATGGACCAACTGTTGTTCTATTTGCCCCTTGCCGGTTCCGCTTTCAAAAAAGTCTATTACGATCCTTCTCTACAAAGAGCCGTTAGCAAATTTGTTCCGGTTGAAGATTTAGTGGTGCCGTATGCGGCCAGTGATTTGGAAACCTGTTCAAGAATTACACACATTGTAAAAATGAACTACAATGAGATTCGTAGCCAACAGTTGTCCGGATTTTATCGAGACATAGAAATTACCCCAACCTACACCAGCACCCAGACAGTAACGCAAGATAAGGTCGAAGAGATCGAGGGCATTAGCGGTTCGGGCAACGACATGATGTATGAACTACTGGAGTTTCACGTTTCAATGGAGATGCCGGGGTTTGAAGACCCTAATGGTTTGCACCTACCTTTCATTGTAACTATTGATAGAACCTCAAGTCAGGTTTTGTCCATTCGACGCAACTATTACGAAAACGCTCCGCAAAAAAGAAAGATCGCTTATTTTGTACACTACAAGTTTCTCCCAGGACTGGGTTTCTACGGCTTTGGTTTAATCCACATGATCGGAGGACTCTCTCGAACCGCAACAGCGGCCCTCAGACAACTCATAGACGCAGGAACCCTGTCCAACCTCCCCGCAGGCTTTAAAGCTCGGGGCATAAGAATAAGGGACGACGAGACACCTTTAGAACCCGGAGAATTTAGAGATGTAGACGCACCAGGCGGAGCGCTAAAAGATTCTTTGATGCCTCTCCCTTATAAAGAGCCAAGTGGAACTCTGTTTCAATTAATGGGCTTTTGTGTGGAAGCCGGTCAGCGGTTCGCGGCCATCACAGACATGCAAGTGGGCGAAGGTAATGACCAAGCGGCAGTCGGAACAACATTAGCGCTCATGGAACAGGGGACCAAGGTCATGTCCGCGGTTCACAAACGACTGCATTACGCACAAAAAACAGAATTTAGAATATTAGCCAGAGTTTTCTCAGAGTTTCTTCCACCAGAATACCCTTATCAAGTAGTCGGCGGCGACCAAATGATAAAACAAACGGATTTTGATAATCGTGTTGATGTTATTCCGGTTTCTGATCCAAACTTTTTCTCTTTTGCCCAACGAATTTCTTTGGCGCAACAAGAATTACAGTTGGTGCAGAGCAATCCAGATATACACAACATTAAAGAAGCGTATCGTCGAATGTACACGGCGCTTGGCTCACAGAACATTGAAGCTCTGTTGGTTCCTGATCCACCCCCACCGCAACCCACAAGCCCGGCTTTAGAAAATGCCGCCGCTTTAATGGGCGCACCTTTACAGGCGTTTCCGGAACAAGACCACGATGCGCACATCGAATCACACATCACGTTTTTAGAAAACCCTATGGCTACAATGAACCCTATGGTGGCAACGTCTTTATTATCAGATATTTTTCAACACATTGCGCTTAAGGCGGAAGAGATCGCGGAACAACAACTACAACAATTGGCGCAAGAGGATCCACAATTACAGCAACAGTTGATGCAAGAGCAACAAATGATGCAGCAACAGCAAATGATGTTACAACAAGGCGGCGGAGGAACCTCACAACCCATGCCGCCTAACCCTTTAAGAGAGCAGCTAAAAGCGCAAGTGGAAGCGGACTTATTAGAAGAAATAATGCCTAGAATTAATGAGGCTATGGACGTTTCCGGTGATGATGATAGTGTTTTAGCCTTGAAGCAACAAGAGCTTATGATAAGATCTAAAGAGAACGAAGACGATAAACGTATCGCTGAAGATAAATTAGCTCTTGAGCGAGAAAAAATGGAAGTAAGGGAAGAAACCGACGAAGAGAAGATGCGAAGTCAAGAAGACATCGCAGCCCTCAGAGCCCAGATTTCCCGTGAAAAAATGGAACAAGCTAAAAACAAAGGAAAATAATGCCAATCTCTTACGAAAACCCTTTTGATGATCCTTTATATGATCCGGCCAAAGACGATAGCGGCCCTAAAATTGGGGACCCAAAAGGGCCTCCCCCCGAGGCTTCGGCAGAAACATGGCTTAATCCAGATGGTACGTTAAAAGAAGAATACTTAGCCCCTATTCTCGAGCAAATTTCCGGTTCCCCTTTTTTTCAAGCCATGGCAGGAGAACAGCCCGATCTAAGCGGCTATGCCCAAACAAGTGATTTAGACGAAGCCATTGCAGGAGCCCTTGCCGGATACAATTTAGAAGGTCCTGATTTAAGCGGTTATGCTCAAACAGGGGACATGCAGTCAGCCATAAGCGACGCACTCGCAGGTCTCGGCCTTGACGATAAGTTCTCTGATTATATGAGCCTACAGGACTGGGAACAACGGGCGGAACAGTTTGTGGGACAAGACATGATGGAGAAAATGATAAACGATGCTATCGCTCGTGGGCTTAGTCCCGAAGAAATTGAACGAATGATTATGGATGCAACAGAAGGTGCCCTTACTCCAGAACAAGTACAGCAGATGATTGGTGAAGCCACTCAAGCATTGCCGGGAACAGAGCAAATTCAGCAAATGATTGACCAAGCTTTGAAAGACGGGCTTTCCCCACAAGAGATTCAAGACATGATTGCGCAGTATTTGGTGAACAACCCCGTTGAAGGAATGACTCCCGAGACGGTTCAACAGATGATCGCCGACGCACAAGCCACTCTTGAGTCTTTGGGCGGACTAACTGAGACAGAAATACAAGCCCTGATTGAACAAGGACTCAAAGACGGCTTAACCCCAGAACAAATCCAGCAAATGATCTCAGAGGCTACAGGCGGAGCCATAGACTCAGCCACCGTTCAACAAATGATTGATGCAGCGATTCAAGGCATGACCGCAGGCGAGGAAGGACTCACCGAAGACGCTGTTCAACAAATGATTGAGGCAGCTATGGCTGGAGGTATGTCTATGGACCAAGTACAACAAATGCTTGGTGACACCGGTTACATGACACAAGAGCAAATTCAGCAAATGATGGGAGAGTCTGGGTATTTAGGACAGCAAGGAGTGGACGCTTCTGTGCAAGCGGCTCTTGACGCTGCTTTAGGCGAAGGCGGATCAATTAACTCCGCAATAGCCGCAGCCATGCAAGGGGCTGGTGGCGAGACAGGCGGTGGCGAGACAGGCGGTGGCGAGACAACACCTACTGAACCAGTGCCAGCACCCAATTACACGATTCCAACCAGTTATACCCCTTATACGGACTATTCAAACCCGTACGGATCGGTGAGTCCTTATGATATTATGGGTCCAGAGCAGTTTGGAGGCACAACACCTTTTAGTGGCGGAACGACCACAGGAGTAGCCACAGGGAGTGGAATAAGCGGACTACCTTTGGGAGACCCTCTAACTTATAACTATGCTATCCCTGTAGAAGCGCAGGCAGGACTTTACCCAACGGGGACAAACATTTCTTGGGACGATTTTTTAAACTACGGTAGAGCGGTTTCCCCAGAAGACAAAGCGTCTTGGGAAGCTTGGAAACAGTCCACTAATACTTAATAAGGAGACAAAACCATTGACACCATAGATTTTGCTTATAAACTATTGAAAATAGTTGAAGAAAAACAAGAACGAGTTCAACAGATGATGCTTAGTGGCGAGGTAAAAGACTGGGAGCATTATCGCAACTTGACCGGACAGACAGAAGCATTGGCTTATATGCGGTCCGAGATAAACACGTTACTGGATAAACAAGGAGATTAAACCTGTGAGTGACGCAACTTCCGCCCTTGAACAGAAATGGGCGCAGGAGGAGGCTAGTAAGTCTCCCTTAGAAAAAGCCTACGAAAAAGTTGGCAGCAAGAAGACGGATAAGGAAAAACTTAATCCGGAAAAACTTTCTTCTGATCTATTAGACCAACTTCCAGATCCCACCGGTTGGCGCATTCTCATTCTCCCTTATCGTGGACAAGGCCAAACAGATGGCGGTATATACCTGACAGAAAAAACAGTAGAGCGTCAACAAATAGCCACGGTCCTCGGTTATGTGTTAAAAACAGGTGAGCTCGCTTATCAAGATGAACATAAGTTTCCAACAGGTCCTTGGTGTAAAGCCGGGGATTGGGTTTTGTTCGGTCGATATGCTGGTTCCCGCTTTGATATAGAAGGCGGTGAAGTCAAAATATTGAACGACGACGAAATCATTGCGAAAGTAAACGACCCAGAAGCAATTCTGCATAATTATTAACATGAGGAAGAAATCATGCCAGCACAAGAACTGACTAAAACTGACGAAGAAAAAATGGTGGACCTAGACGTTTCCGGTCCTGCCGTTGATGTCGAACTACCCCAAGAAGGCGCCGTAATCACGGAGGTCGAACAAGAGGAGCCTGCTCAAGAAAAAGAACAAGCCCCCGAAGTAGTTGTTAAAGAGGTAGAGCAAGAACAGACCGATGAGCTTGAAAACTACAGCAAGAACGTTAAGACCCGAATCAATAAGCTCACGGCTAAATTAAGAGAAGCCGAGCGCAGAGAAAAGGCGGCCACGGACTACGCGGAAAACGTAAAAAAAGAAAACCAAACGTTAAAAACAAAGAACACCGCTCTTGACGGAAACTATATTATAGAATACGCCAATAGAATTACTACGGAGACAGCGGCAGCGAAGTCGGAGCTAAGACAGGCCACTGAAAATGATGAAGTAGATAAGCAAGTAGAAGCCCAACAAAAATTGGCGCGTTTAGCCGTGGAGGCACAAAACCTCAAGGCTCTGAACGACAGAAGAAAAAGCCAAGCGAGCACCCCTGCTGAAGCACAACAACAAAATGAACTGAAGTTTTCTCCGCCGCAAACTCCAACCACACCTCCCGAGCCCCCTGATCCAAAGGCAGAGGCTTGGGCATCAAAAAACAAGTGGTTTGGCAAAGATGCCGCTATGACCATGACCAGTTTTGTTCATCACCGCCAACTAACAGAGGAAGAAGGGTTTGACGGGACAGAAGATCAGTATTATGATGAGATAGATAAAAGAATGAGAGAAGAGTTTCCACATAAGTTTGGTGAAGAGACACCTTCTCTTGAAACTATTAACCGTCCCGCCCAAACGGTGGCTTCTGCGACACGCAGTCCAAAAAGAGGGCGCGGCAAAAACACTGTGAGACTCACACCGTCACAGGTTGCTATTGCTAAAAAATTAGGTGTGCCACTAGAAGAGTACGCAAAATACGCGAAGGAGTAATATATGGCTAAGTCCAGTAACAACGTAAAAGAAACAACTCGAGCTTCGCGCGAGGCCGATACTAGAGAAAAACAATCTCGACGTAAACCTTGGTCTCCCCCATCCGCATTGGATGCACCCCCACCCCCTGAAGGCTATCGACATAGATGGGTAAGAACAGAGGTCCGCGGACAAGCCGACACAAAAAACATGTCAGCAAGACTCCGTGAAGGATACGAACCTGTGAGAGCAGACGAATATCCGGACTTTGAAGCTCCCACCATTGAAGACGGCAAACACGCAGGATGTATTGGGGTAGGAGGGCTGATATTAGCTCGTATACCTGAAGAAACCGTAAAAGAACGGCAACACCATTTCGATTCAAGAACTGAAGGACAAATGGACGCTGTTGATAACGACTACTTCAGAGACGGCTCGCATCCCTCCATGTCGGTTTCAAAACCAAATCGACAAACTCGTGTTACTTTGGGCGGTAAGAGAGCAGTTGACGACAACTAATCTTTTATCGGTAAATATAATTCATCGTTATTTAGGAGACTAAATAAATGGCTAACGTAGATAAAGCCTTCGGGCTTCGTCCGTACAAAGGTCTTAATGTTGGTTCGGCTGTACAAGAAGCAAACAAATACAACATTTCTCCCTCTGGATACGACACAAACATCTTTCAAGGTGATTTAGTTATATTCGCAGGTGGTTATATCAATAGGGCAGCAGCTAGTTCTGCTAACCTTGTTGGCGTATTTTCACATTGCTACTATGTTGCATCTGACGGCACCCCGACCTTTAAGAATTATTACCCAGCGGATACGACTGCACTCGGAAGTGGCGCCATAGAAGCATATATCTATGACGACCCTAACCAAATGTTTGTAATACAAGCAGATGGTGCCTCAGCAGTAACTTGTGTAGGCAGAAATGCAGACACAGACGGTATTGGCGGTAGTACAACAACGGGCGTAAGCACTCGGGAGCTTGATTCAAGCACAATAAACACCACTCAAGGGCTTCAGCTCAAGATTATGGGTGCGGTTCAAGATGATATTAACGGGGATCTCACAGCGAATAATGCAAATTTGGTTGTAATAATCAATGAGCACGCTTACAGAGGTCCTGTAGCTGGAACATAAGGAGTAAATAATGGCTATAAGTAGAGCGCAACTCGTAAAAGAATTGCTACCTGGCTTGAATGCTCTCTTTGGACTAGAGTACAGTCGCTATGACCAAGAACATGAAGCAATTTATGATACTGAGTCTAGTGACCGAGCTTTTGAAGAAGAGGTTATGCTCACTGGTTTCGATACAGCACCTGTTAAATCAGAAGGAGCCGGAGTTGCATTCGATCAAGCACAAGAAGCCTTTACGTCTAGGTACACCCATGAAACGATTGCATTGGCGTTTTCAATTACTGAAGAAGCTATCGAGGACAATCTTTATGACAAACTGTCAGCAAGATACACTCGTGCGCTCGCTAGAAGTATGAGTAACACCAAGCAAGTAAAAGCAGCCTCTGTCCTGAATAGAGCGTTCAATTCAAGTTATCCAGGCGGCGACACGAAAGAACTTTGCGCAACAGACCATCCAACTGTGGGTGGCGCTAATTTGCGTAATGAGCTTTCAACGTCTGCTGACCTTAATGAGACTTCATTAGAACAAGCACTAATCGACATTGCGGCCTTTACTGATGAGCGGGGACTAAAAGTTGCTCTCCAAGGAATGAGACTAATTCTTCCTAAAGAGCTTCAATTCACCGCTGATCGTTTGATGGAATCACAAGGACGTGTGGGTACTTCTGATAATGATATTAACGCTATACGCAACATGGGCATGGTCCCAGAAGGCTATACCGTAAATCATTATCTTACTGATACAGATGCGTGGTTCATTAAGACTGATTGTCCGAACGGGTTCAAAATGTTTAACCGTTCACCAATCAAGACTTCAATGGAAGCGGATTTTGATACTGGTAATGTACGATACAAGGCTCGCGAAAGATATTCGTTTGGGTGGTCTGACCCCCGAGCAGTCTTTGGCAGCCCCGGAGCATAAGCAATAAGCTAAATATGGAAGTTGTAATACACTTTCTTACTCAGTATTACAGAGAAGGGGGCTTCGGCCCCTTTTTTCTTTCTTTTTGTATTTTTTCCGAGTAATATAGTTCTTGTACCTAGGGTAAACTTGTCCTACAGACTGACCTAGCAGACAAGCCAAGACGGTAGGACTTATTTCCAATGGAGGAAATTATGGCAAAATCAACCTTTTCAGGCCCTATAAGGTCTTTAGCAGGTCTTATAAATGCGGGCTATAGCTCGGTTGTTAGTTTAACAGCTAACACGACTATCACAGTGGCGTCTCATGCCGGTAGGATATTATTGTGTAATGATGCAGACGGAGTGTTTACACTTCCCAGCATCGTTGTTACAGAACCTACAGACAAAGGCGACCCAAATCAATTATGTAACTTAGGTGCTCAGTTCACTTTCGTAGTTGTTACAGCGGCGACGGATATGGACATCACAACCGATGGCACTGACAAATATGTCGGTGGTGCTTATACCGGTATTGATGACAGTGCAGCAGGGAAGACCTTTATTTCCGGTGCTTCTAATGACACTTTTACACAAAACGGCACAACTAAAGGCGGTTTAGCAGGAAGTATTGTGGTGATTACTGCAATAGCAAGCGCTAAAT
>Ga0208011_1000498_pt1 | contig 14988 bp, 19 predicted proteins | sample 7_EtaG_FD_184080 | JGI IMG/M metagenome (GOLD analysis project Ga0208011, IMG submission 184080) | Marine viral communities from the Subarctic Pacific Ocean - 7_ETSP_OMZ_AT15161 metaG (SPAdes) (version 2) | ecosystem: Environmental > Aquatic > Marine > Oceanic | place: Pacific Ocean | collected...
AGATAAAGGAATTAAAAAAAGCACAGAAGGATTTAAAAGACGAAGAAAGAGATTCGCTGAAAGCTAAGGAAGATAGGCTCAAACTCGAAGAGAAGATGAGGTCGAGTTTAATCGATATAAAGAACGAAAGTTTGAGAATACAAGCTCAGTTAGATGGCGCGGATGATAGAGAAATAGAAGCAATGGAGCTAAAGGATGAACTGATTAAAAGAATCATTTCTGACACAGGCTCAAGTGTTGCAATGTATGAAGCCTTAAATGATGAATTAACAAAAAATGTTACCCTCCAAGGGCTTACTAATTTGGAACTTGCAAACGGTATAGAATTAACCCCAGAATATATAAACCAATTAGTATTACTTTTTCAACGAAAGAATGAATTAGCTGAAAGCACGGCTGGTCTGAGCCAAGAAGAGCAAAATCTAATCAGCCTAGAAAACCAGTTGACAGTAGCCCTGATGGAACAGGCTGTGGCAATGCAGGAAGCCACTGGAGCAAGGGAACAAGATATAGCGCAAAGCAATCTTCATATAAAATTATGGACGGAGTTAAAGAACGCTGTTGATGAAGTTAGAAAAGCGGGTAAAGAACTAGATATATCTATGGAAGGCATGGATTGGGCATCTAAGGAGCGTGATGAGTTCTTTGATTGGCTAATACAATTTTCAGATCGAAGTAAAACCCTTCAAGAAAATATAGATGCTGCTAGTTTAGCTGTAGGTGACAATCTTGGTGAACAGGTAGCATTGCTTTCTATAAAACTAAGAACGGGTGTAATACAGATAGAGACTGCTTCAAGCGGGATTAAAGCTGCTGAACAAAATTCTAAGAAAGCAGCACAGGCATTAGCTATTCTAGCGGGTGCAGTAGAAGGTCTTGGACCTCCAGCCGATAAAAGCAACAAGCAATTAAAAGCAATGCTTAGGACTATGGGGCAATTGGCCACATTGGCAGGAGCACCAATTGTAGGAGGGTTCCTTCAATTGGGGGCAGCATTCGCCCATACAGGGGGATTAATTAGAAATGACGGAATCCAGAGATTTGCTGCCGGGGGAACAGTGCAGGGCCAGGACAACGTACCCATCATGGCTCAGGCCGGTGAATTTGTCATGCGTAGGGAAGCAGTCCAGAATATTGGTGTACAGAACTTAGCTGAGATGAATCAAACAGGAAGTGCTGCTCCTAGTGTAACTGTCAATATCCAAGGCAATATGGTTGGGAATGAATCTTTCGTAAGAGATACCTTAATCCCAGAAATAACCAGAGCGCAAAGACAAAATCTTGCGTAATGGCTTTATCCAATACTAATTACGAAGCTCACGCCAAGTCTGGTAATATAAGCGAGAACTGGCTATTCCAGTTATTCAACCAGGATAGCTATTTATCATTTGATGGTACAGATGATTATGTAGACTTAGGCACTACAACAGCATCTACCTCCCTATCATTGACAAGTTCCACCGGGGTGTCGATTGCCATGTGGGTTAATTTCCCAACAGTAGGCAGTTCGGAATATATATTTGATAATAACCTTCCTGGTGATGATGACTATGCCGGGTTTTCTATTCTCAAGGGCGGGTCAAATTACATGGGCATTTTATGGGGAGACACTTCAGGGGAGTCTTCAAGTGACTATGAAGTAATGGTGGGTGATACTGCCGTTGCGGCTGATACCTGGTATTTCGTTGCTATTACTTCTGATTTCAGTTTAATAACGACCAATACTAAGGTATATACAGCAACCGCTGCCGCAGGAAGCGTAACAGCTAATACGGTTAGCAATCAAGGAACGGCTGGAATAACTACCCCCACCTATGACACCGGAACTGCGTATTTTGGGCGTGGCGGGACTGATATCTACGGTGAGGTGAAAATTAAAAACTTTGGTATTTGGAATGAGCAAATAACGTCAGCAGAAGTAACGGCCCTATATAATTCCGGCAGTTATTTAAATTTTATGGAAGACTCTGGTAACTACGCTAGTTCAGATAATCTAATTTCGTACTGGGAATTTAATAATGGTGATGCTAATGTGCGGGATTTGAAAGGCACTGTATCCGGTACGGTCAATGGTGCTAAGTATAGTGAGTTTTTGCCAATAGCATTAAATAATACTACAGTTGATGATATATTTTACCATGGGGTAATCACCAGTGAAAACATTGGCATTCGTGAGAAAATAGATTTAGTAAAGAGTACCGCATCCAGCAATAATATTAGTCTAGATATAGCGAATTTCCAGTACCAGGGTGATGATTTTTCAGCTGAACTGTTACTAGGCAGCAATACTTACCTTAATAAAGGTGTGCGGGTATTCTCGCAATTAAATGGCGACCCAGATATTGCTGATTGCGAACAAATCTTTCATGGCAGATTAACGGATATAAAGCATAGCATTGATAATCTCAAACTAACTGTCTCATCCCAAAGGCCGTGGGATAAGATTGATTTTCCACAGGCTAAACACAGTAAGTATAATGTTTATGAGCCAGTAGTGTATGGTGATTTTACTCCGCAAACAAGCACTTCTGGCAATGCAGTCCATGATAGTGTTTACCCAGTTCCAAAGGTGTTTTCTGGAGAGCATGAGTTCAGTGTGATCATGCCTAAGTCTTATGGCGGTTCTGATAATGCTCACTTACATTATTATGTAGGATTAGACAACTTTTTAATGATAGTAAAACAAAGTGACAGTTCTACTGCCAGTGCTACAACAACAAGTGGTGGCGTGAATATATTAAACACTGTTCGTAAATGTCGTGCATTAGGATGGACATTGACTGACCATGCCAAATATGATGGTGGGCAAAGCGTAACATGGATGACAGATCCCGAGAACGCATTTTTACTAACAAATGACGCGTCCACACAAAATATGGCTATAGATACAGACACCTATGCTAGTGCTACATATTCAGATGCTGGTGTAAGTATTTATACAGTAGTACACACAATACCAAAAAATTTTAAGAAAACTCGGATTGGATCAGCAAGAGTTTTTGGACAGCAGTTTTCATCAGAAACTCTCCAGTATTTTGACTTTACTATATTTGCACATGAATGGGGCGGGGCTAGTGATGATTGTTTAGCAGAAGTCGAAACATATATTGCGACTACAGGAACTAAAAGATTCTTAACAATGTCAACTGGCGGGGCTGAACAGTTTAATTTTGATCAGACCCCTGCTTATGATGCTCACGAAGAGATAAATGGGATAACTTGGTATGCTAAAGCACCTGACGAATTACTTTTTAAACTCGAATCAAAAGATAAAACTGGTGGAGGTGGATATACCTTTGAGCATGACCAGACTATCCGTATATATTATATACAGTTATTTACTTATGTAGATTTTTTTTATGATACGGCAGATAATGATGTTGGAAAAGCAGCAAAACTTGAAGCTGATACTAAAATATTAAATGATATAAAATACTTTTATTCTGGCGGTGATGGCCTAACTGCATCTTGGGATGATGGCGCAATTTCCCACGGACATGATGCTCACCGGGATTTGCTTGTACGCTTTGCTGGACAAGACTCTGCTGATCCAGAGAACTGGAGTGCGTTAAATACAGATAGAGCTATAAATAACTGGGCAATACGTTACTGGCAGCTTGAGCCAACTTCACTGAGAGAAGCGTTAGAAAAACTGCAATTTGAATTTGGCTTTGTATCTAAATATGCCCCAGATGGAAAGTTAAAATATATTTACATTAAACAGAGCTCTGAATTAAGCGCAGATCATACCTTGACAAAAGCCGATGTTAATAATCTACAAATCGGTGTTAGCAGCTTATCAGATGTAGTGACTAAAATAGAAGTTTCCAATAAGAAGCATCCCGCAGAGTCAAGTAGATATTTCCAAGTTCTTACTGGTAAAAATGCTACTGTGAGGGCTAAATATAATTATAGTTCAAAAGAAAACATTATGAGCGTGAAATTTGATAGGAACATTGGTACAATAAACACTACACCGCAAACTGATGTAAATACAGATTGGTATAGTTACTATGACAATATTGTTGGCGATATAAAAAAGATCATAACCTGTGATGTGGTTAACCCAGCTAAAGGCTTTATCATGGAAACTGGCGATATAGTTACCATGAGTGACATGGGTGTAGACCCAGGAGGGCATACATGGACCCAAAGCGGTTCACAATACTACATGATTACAGATTTAAATCGCTCAGTAGGTAAAGTGAGCATAACATTAAGAGAGGTCGGATAATGGCTAATATGAACATAGGAACCCCAAGGTTTTACCCGGATGGGATAGCATACTATATTACTCGTGGCAGCAGTCCACTAGCTATAGTAACAGGTTCAAATCTTCTTGATTTTCAGACCGGAAAAATTGGCGAACTATCTGATGGTAGACCCCTTAATCAAGTTGATTTCGACACATCCTCAGACTCTGGGCAGGATCATGTTCTATTTACGGGTAATTTCGGTTCAACTAGCTACAGGTCAAACTATATTGCAATCTTAAATCATAACTTGCAGACTTGTGCGGGTAAAATTAGAATTGGTTTTGGGAACGCTGTGAGCGATGTCAATGATGTTGATCTCGGATCGGTTGATACCACATCTACTCTAGCTGCATCTGAGGTGGTTAATGCAGATTCTATCACAGTTGCTTCAAATCAAATTTTGGTTGACCCAGCAACAGACGGGACGACATTATTAACTTATACTTATAATGACCCAGCAGAAGATGTATCAAATTCGTATATAGGTATCCAGTTTGAAGGTAATAACGGACAAACAAATGCGGGGGCTGGAGATGGGGTATTCACAGCAGATTTAAAAATTGGAGGTATTATGGTTGGTGAATATTTCGATATGCCTCATGCACCAGACCTAAGTGTTAAAAGGAGTATTATCTACGATAAAGTTAAAATACAGGAATCCGCTGGCGGGCAAAGATATGGTATCGCTTCCAATTTAGGCCGTACTGGGACCACTACCACATTATCACCATTTAACACTGGTACTTATGGTGCTTATACAATGGGTGGGCGAATGGCGTATGATATGAATTTTAGTTACTTAGCCAGTACCGATGTTATGCCTAATGAATATGATTATCGGGAATGGGCTGATGATGCAGTAGTCTTGGATGTGTGGAATGCAACAAACGGACCACATATACCGTTTATATTCTCAGTCGATAATTCTTCAACTGGTGATAATGCAGAATCTGAGCACATCTACGCAAGATTCGCTCAGAATAATTTAGATATGACTCAGGTTGCCCATAATGTCTGGAATGTGAAGATGCGAATTGAAGAAGAGTTCTAGGCGTTAGCCACAGAGAAATTCTTCTTTGGGATATCCAGAGTAAAGCCTTCCATTTTAGACACTGCTTCTTTTCTCTTTACCTCAATAATCCGGGCATACCACTTGCGTGTAGTCTGAATATCTTCATGTCCAAGGTGCTCAGACACTTCTTCTATACTGCATCCCGCAGAAAGCATGAAAGATCCACAGGTTGACCTGAGATTGTGAGCAGTAAATTTCTTACCCAATACTTCATTCAGGTCATTCAAACGCAATTTAACCTTAGTATGGGTATAAGGCAACGGTCTTTCACGATCTGAGATTTCCATCAGGATAGACATCACCATTTTGGTCACAAATATCTTTCTGACTTTCTTCCGTTTCCCTATCACAGTGATCGAATTATCGACGAAGTCAACCCTATCCCATGTTAAGCCTAAAAGTTCATTTAAACGGCATCCTGTCTGCATATAGAGCATGAATATCCGCATGGTTTCATCCCTGTCAAAGTCCCAAGGCTTATTCTTATAGAATTCATCCATATCTGCATTCATAATGGTGTTTACATCTTCAGCTTCAAGGTAAAACGGGACACCAAATTCAACAGTAAACTGGAATAATTCAGAAGGCATCCTGTTTATGAGCCTGTCTTTATGTTTGATTGCAGTATTAATAACTGCTATGATAGCCCTGATGTCCACATTGAGTCCGCTTAGTTTACGGTCTGGATTCTTTTTGCGGTAATCTATGGACGAAAGTGATTCTATAGGATAATTTTCACCAAAGTCTCTGATAAAATTATTAAAAGCAACTTCACCTTTAGCAATTGTCTTTTCATCCAATGGTTTTTCCCGTTTCATATTTTTCCAGGTCAATCCTACCGCATTTCTGCGTTTTCCACCAGAAATTTCACCAAAAAACCACTTTTTTAGAGATCCCAGAGTAATTTCCATGTTGACCCTGTTGACAATAATGCCACTTTTGATCTCATGCTCAATTCTGGACCAGTAACGGCACTCTTTTTCAACTTCCTTACGAGTGCCAGTAAAGGTTTTGCACTCCAATTTCCCAGTTTTGGAGTCTCTCCACCTGATGCGGTAAAGATTATTTTTGATAGTTTTTTCTATGTATGCCATTTCCTTCTCCTTATTGTATAGAGAACTTAATTAGGAAACTACTTGTAAACAAGATATTCCCAATATAGATTGGATCACGATATATGGAGTAAATACGAATGATATGTGAAAAAATAATTAAAGAATTAGAAAGCCAGGAGCGATCTATTGCATGGCTTGGGCGTAGGCTGAATATTACCAGAGCCTATATGCACAAAATGATTCATGGAAAGCGGAATTTCCATGCCAAGTACAAAAAAGAAGTAGCAACCGCTCTTCAGGTAAAATATGCGGATATATTTGATGCCTAAAACCACACATACCACCAAACCATCACTTGTTCCCTAAGCCCCTCACCTACAACTACACACATATGGGGCTTCATAAAGCCGGGGAGGTTTCTTTCCTTTCCTTAACGCCTCCCCGGTATCCCTAAATGATATTTAAAATCCCCAATGCTGATGAAGAGTTCAGCAGGATACTTACCAAGACTATCTCAAGGAGAGGATATACTGTATATTCAAAGTCGAAAAACAAATATGGTGTCCAGAGCCTTGAAGAATCTGACCAGAGAATATTAAAGAACATGGTGGCTCAATTATGCGACCATCATGGGGTTGAATATGAGATCATTGATTGACTCTATGATATATATAATGTGTAGAAACTTGTGTATAATAGTGCTTACTGTACTTACTGTAGCAGTTGGGATCAATTCACTAAAAACAATAATAGAAAAGGAGATACAATGCCAGCAAAAGCAAAGCCAATGAAGAAAATGTTCAAAACGGGACCAGTTCCTGTCGTTTTCTCAAACCTTAGTTCCCTAGACACTAAGTTCGATAAAGTCGGGAATCATAATATAACAATATCTGTTACTGGTGAATTCAAATCTGTATTGAAAAAGATACAAACTGAATTCGGTAAAACCAGGACAATGTCAGGGAACAAAGTGCATGATGTTCATGGTGAACAGCAGACTTTCAAGTCTACCCTGCACACAGATAAAACCCAGTTTCCTGAAATATGGAATATGAAAAGGGAAAAGATAGCAGATACTCCTGATTTTGGTGATGTTGTTGATGTGAGATTCATTGCAAAGCAGACAGATGTCAATAAAGATAAATATATCTCTATGTATCTGGATGCAATACAGGTGCTTGAAAATAACAGCGGTGATGACTGCCCTTTTGATGTTATCGAAACTGAAGATGAAGAAGAACAGGAAGATTTACCATTCTAAAATCTCCCAAACAAAAGGGCTACCGCCACGAAGTAGAGTGTGTTGAGATAGCAGAGAAACATGGATACAAATCCATTCGCTGTTTTATGTCTGATGGCAGATCAATGGGTCTGCCGTCGGATATAGACTTTGTTATCAAACACAAGAAAGTCAGAATTAAGGGTCAGGCAAAGCGGAGAAAATCTGAACCTAAGTATTTCAAGCTGGGAAATGCCGACATATTGGTATTCAGAGCGGACCGCAAGCGGAATAAAGTTGTTATGGATTATGAGTTTTTTCTTAAATGTTTGAACCTTGCCCCATAAGAGATTTTAAAATTTGTCCATTCTGCACTCATCACAGAGGTCATGTTTACTGCGGAGTCGCTACCAGCGAAAACAAGATAAATGAGAATTTAAAAAAATGTCCACTACCATATCTACAAAGAAAAAAAGGAAACGCTCGGCACAGAAAACTGATGAAGTATTGAAAGTATGCCCCGTATGTGAAGGGGTGTGGTCAGATACTTCGCTGATGGGCGAAAGAGTTTATTGTTTTTATCCAAAGGGTACGCTACCCACTTACGGCAAAAAACGCATTCCTTGCCGTGAGCACTCAGGGGGAGCATAATGTGGGTGCTCCCCCAAAACATCTCAGCCTCTGTACAGGTTATGAAGGAATTGGGCTTGGACTTAGAAGAATTTGGCCCGATTGCAGAGAAATCGCTTATGTGGAGATCGAAGCCTTCGCTGTCGCGAACCTGGTTGCAAAGATGGAAACGGGTGAAATACATCCGGCTCCTATCTGGACGGATGTTAAAACCTTCCCATACAAAGATTTTCACGGAAAAGTGGATATCCTCTCTGCCGGGTTCCCATGTCAGCCTTTCTCTCAGGCAGGGAGACAGAAATCAACAGATGATCCAAGACATATCTATCCGTACATCTCAAGAGGAATCTCAGAGTGCAGACCAACTTATGTTATTCTCGAAAACGTCGAAGGAATCATCTCCAGTAAAACAGGGGATGGAGAATCGGTACTCAAGTATGTCCTTGGAGATTTGGAAGAAAGAGATTATAAAACATCGTGGGGAGTATTCTCTGCGGAAGAAATTGGCGCACCGCATCAGAGAAAACGAGTCTTTATCTTGGCCCACAGCAACGGCAAGTGATGTCAGGGATGGGAGACATTTACGGAAAAGGACAAAGGAATGGATGGCAAAAGGGAAGGTTAAGGGAATCATCCTTACCAATGCGGTCGAAAGTGAAGAGTGTCAGGAACTTTATAAAAATAGAGCAAATTGGCCTACGGCAAAATTTAGTGATGCAGAAGGTGGACCAATTCAAACAGAGTTTAAGGATAATGGATTTAGAAGTTTACGGAAAACTTCTAACCAATGGTTTGGAGCAAAGCTGCGGGATGCAGTTGAAAGTTATGAGAAATGGAAAACACCGACAAGCACAGAAAGATCAGGGATAAACCCAAAGACGGGGAAGGGCGAAGGACTCAGCAAACAGGCACAGAAATGGGCTACCCCGCTAGACCGGGACAAGAACAGTACGGGTGGGAAGAACCCAGAGTCGTGGCCGACACCAAACTGTCCGGGCACACACAGCATAGGGTCAATAGCGGAATGGGGAGGAACCGGAAACAAGATAAGGAATCCAAAAACTTGGAAGGAAAGACTCAATCCAAACTGGGTGGAACAATTGATGGGCCTAAAAGTGGGGTGGAGCCAATTGCCAACCGAGTGGATAGATTGAGACTCTTGGGGAATGGAGTTGTGCCTGATACCTGTGAAAGAGCTATAAGAATATTATTAGAAGAGATACATGAATGATGCCAAAAACAAAACATCACAAAAAGAAGTATCCCAATTCAGAATGGGTGAGACGAAGGAATTTACGCAGACAACTGGAAAGGGCAAGACTAATCCGAGCGTCAAAACCAGGCTTATCGTACAAGCTGGAGGATACGGAGGTTTCAAAAAACGCTACGGAAGAGATCCGTTCCAAACCTCAAACGAGCAAGCCAAAGGGATTCTGGGCAGGAATCAAAAATGCTTTTGCAATTCGGGGAAGAAATACAAGAAGTGCTGCCTAAGATGAGATGGATCAGGGATTGGTTCATTCATATGGACTATACCAGCGGAGAGATGATCCGCACTTGGTTTTTAATACACGGCTTTCACCGTATGGAACGGTGGTGGCATAGATACATGATGAGGAGATTCAATGCAAGATACCCTAAGAATTATTGAAACGAAATTCCCTGAGACTGTAGGTGATTATAAAAAGATCACCAAAGATCAAATGGAACTGTTTGCGAAAAAACAGCATGATTATGGTCCCGGAAACATTTCAATGGGAGGCAATAAGGAACTTTCACTGCTTGCTCTGGCAATCAGGATGAATGATAAGGTCCAAAGGCTTCTAAACATACTACATAATAACAAAGGCAAGACTGCGGTAAAAGAAAGTCTGAAAGATACCTTTCAGGATTTATCAATTTACGGTGTGATTGCACAAATAGTCTTAAATGACAACTGGGGAGAGTGATGGGAAAATTCAAAGTACACACAAAATACAAACTAAAGAACGGTCAGGTTGTACCATCCGTTACTACTGTGCTTAATTCTCAACTTGGATGGAATAAATCTATCCTGATGAACTGGGGCATCCGTATGGTCAAGGAAGGGAAAGACCCACACGCCTATACCAAGGATGCAGCCGATACCGGAACACTGGCTCATGCACTCTGCGAGGCAGATATTAAAGGTGTCGATTATGAGATTACCGAAGATTGGACAGAGAACCAAACCACCAGAGCAATGAGAGCACTCATGGCATTCAGGGAATGGAGATCACAAACCAAGCCAAAGTTCGTTGTGGCTGAGATTAAAATGGTATCCGAGAAACTGAAAACAGGCGGGACCGCTGACGGTGTCTTCAAGATTGGTAAAAAGATGTACATCTATGATATTAAAACCAGTAAGGCAGTCTATGATGAAATGAAACCTCAGCTGGGTATCTATACACATATGTATGAAGAAATTCAGCCCAAAGCGAAGATCGATGGCGGGGTTATCCTGAGATTGGATAAGGAAACCGGGGATTTTCACTATCATTCCATCAGTCGAGAAACATTGGACGTTGGAGCGGAGATATTCAAACACGCTCTTAAAATCTATCACCTGAAAAAGGAGTTATAATGAAAACAGCAGAAGACGTTTGCTGGGAGAAAATACAAATCCTAATTGATGCCCTAGATGAGATCATCACATCAAAAGGCAACAAGGACACTCTTAAAAAGATCGCACGGAAGGCGATAAAACAACTGCCAGAGGAGGATGAATCTAATGCTTAATACTGAAACAAATCTTCCCCCGGTACTTGATGCGTGTTGCGGTAGTCGAACATTCTGGTTTGATAAAAAGGATTCCAGAGCACTATTTATAGATAATAGGTGCGAAACATGGCCTATTGATATAGGTACACCGGGGACAAAGGGACGTAAACCAATCGTTGTTGGTCCAGACGTAGTAGCAGACTTTACCGATCTGCCATTTCCAGATGCGACATTCTCATTAATTGTGTTTGACCCCCCGCATATTAAACGGGAAGAAGCAAAAGGGATATTCACAAAGAAATACGGAGTCCTTAATGGCAATTGGAAGGAAATGCTGCAAGACGGTTTTTCAGAATGCTTTCGTGTTTTGAAACCCAATGGCACATTAATATTCAAATGGGCTGAATCAGATGTTCGCGTATCAGAGATATTGAAATTGACAGACGAAAAACCACTTTTCGGACATAAATCAGGTAAACTGGGACACACTCACTGGGTGTGCTTTATAAAATAATGTGGACCTGTAGCATCTGCGGATTCGATATCGGGACCGGAGGCGATCTGGAGGAGAGAATGTGTGAGGACTGTCTTGTACAGGAATACTGTAAGCATGAGACTACAGAGTACCAGCCAGCCGAAGCTGAGAACAATGCTCCCGAGTCCTTGTCATGTACTGAGTGTGGCAAGGACTTGCCCGTCCCAGAACCAGATTTTGGGGTATAGTTAGGTATGGCTAGTAAAGAGTTCGAGCCTTTAGGGATAAATTTTGAAGGCTTTTCTACAGTAAGAAGAGGAAAAATCGGTGAAACGGCTGTTTTACACGATCTGACAGTCAATTACCCTGAATTTGATGTCTATGTTCCTCTTGTTGATGATAAAGGCTGTGATATCCTGGTTTTTACTGGGTCTGGCTATAGAAGAATACAAGTTAAGACAGTCACCAAGTCCAGATTCGCAACATCAGTTGAGATAAAGTTTAAAAAACATATAACCAGTAAACACAATATTGATGTAATGGCAGTCTGGTTCGGGACAATAGGTAAAATTGCCTATATCCCATGGAAAGGCGAAAAATGTATGGTCCTCGCGTACCGCAGGGCGAAAAGCGGTATGGAAAAGGGGCGGGATTGGTTTTATAACTATATGGACTTTCCGGTTTTTTAATGTAGGATAATCCGCACAAAAGGAGAATAATATGAAATACTATCTTGAAGCACTCTTTAGCGTTGAATACTTCCCGTTCTGGGAAGGGACCATGCTTTTCTTTCTGCTGTACTTTGTAAGTATATCTATTAGATTGAATAGAATGGAAAATAAATTGAATGGTATGGATAAGAAATGATAATAGCAAGTAAATGGTCCAACAGCGGTCTGGTGTCCCGTAAAGAAATTATCAGACTCTATGAGTGGCTACTGAGAATTGGGAAAATTGAGAAGAACGGGGCAGCACACTCAAGGATGAAAGAACTTAAAAAGAGGAAGTGGTAAATATATTAGAATCATTCCCGGATGCAAAAACCGGGAGTGACCCAAAGTGGTATAAAGCCACCTGTCCAGAGTGCAACAGAGCAGGAGCACTCTCCGTATCCGCAGAGAGCGGGTACTACCACTGCCATAAGTGTAAGCATCAGGGGAAAATCGGTGGGAAACCAGCAACGGCTGCCGTCAATGAATCCAACCACCTGTCCGCTCAAGAAAGATTTAAAGAGAAATTCGATAAAATATTAAAATACCATAACCTGAATGAAATCTGGTCCAATATCGCCCTGAATCCCGAGCTCGCTATCGGATACACATCCACCGGGAAGATCCAGTTCGGTATATATTATAAAGGTGTGCTGGAACATATTAAAAACCATAAAGGCAGACAATACGGCAAAGCAGGGAATAAAATCTACCCGGAAGCTGTACTGGATAAAGGAGATGAAACAAAATACCTCTGGATCACCGAAGGCGAAAAGGACGCGGTAACTGGAATCTGCCACGGTCTACAGGCAGTCTCTTTTACATCAGGAGCAGGGGCTGTACCAAAAGATATCTCCAAACTGGCAAGATTTAAGAACGTGGTCATAGCATACGATAATGACACGCCAGGCGAGAATGGGGCCCTTAAAGTGGCAAGGGCCCTCAATATCGAATATCCTGATATGAATATTAAAATATTAAAATGGGGGGACCGGCCGGATAAATACGATCTCTCAGAGTTCTTTGCCGATGGACATAAACTCGACGAGCTCTTTATGATACTGGACCAGCATGGGTATACCTTTGGCGAAAATCCGCAGGACTTTGGCGGATGGAGTGAGATCAGCATGATCGATTATCTGGATCTTGATATAGAACCCATCGAGTGGATATGCAAAGATATCGTGAGCACTAAAAGTATCTCCATGATCGCTGGAGCAGACAATACAGGCAAAAGCATCCTCGCACTGCAACTGGCAATGTCCGTCGCAATCGGAGTCCCTTTTATGCACTTTGAAGTCCCGCGGGCGAGAAAAGTCCTGCTGGTACAGTTTGAAATGGCTGATGGAATGGTGCAGGGACGAGTGCCTAAAGTCCTGAAGTACTTTAGCGATAAATACCCGGAGAAAATGAGCTACCTTAAGACAAACCTGAAGACTGTGCTCAAAAGCGACCTCGGGGATCTCTTTAAAGACAAGTGGGACAGCCTCAGAGGAAACCTTCAGGCGAACAGGAGCAACCAGTACGACCTGGTGATCGTGGATAACCTCTATACATCCACAGGGAAAGATATCTCGAAAAACCATGAAGTTAAGGACGTTGTCTCAGTCATCAGGAATCTGGTGGATAACTTCGATGTCTCATTTCTGGTGATCAATCACCATAACAAACCCGTGGGTGAAACCTATACACTGAAAAAAGAGTTCATCAGGGGCGGGAAACTCCTGACGGATAATCTGGATTTCTGCGTACAAGTAGCACTTGCAGCCATTGACCCAAACGAGAAACTGAGGATATTAAAAATTACTAAGTCGAGAATGGAGTCGCAGTTTACTAATGTCCCCTGCGGGATAAAATTAGAAGGGGATAACGGGGAACTGAAGTTTGATTGGCTGGGACCATTGCCAAACCAGGAAGAAATGTACTACCACCAGCCGAAAAAGAATAAGAATTTTGAGATCCTGGAGCAATTATTAAATCTCGCAGATGGAAATGGAGAGGTCGCTACGATACAAGTTGAAGGGGTGCTGGGGGACTATGAGTTTACAAGAAGGACTGTTTTTCGATGGGTTAAAAGACAAATCGCACTGGGAACTATGGAAAAAATGGCTCATGGAAAATATAAAATACTGAAAAATGAACTGTGGAATTTACTTACATAAGAAAGTAGCGACGTGCTATATGGTGTCACTATTGACACTATGAAAGGGGTAAAGTGTCAATAGTGTCAATAGTGACAGGTATTCGGACGTAGCCCACCCTTATGTATGGACATAAAAATTTTTAATGAATGTGAGCATTCTGAGGACGAAAATAAGTTGTGTCCGTTTGCTAGAAATACTTTGGAGGAAAATGAGTTTGTAAACCGCTGTGATTTGATCTATCCTATTTATGCAAAGAACTCAGATACCAGTAATCTTAAAAAATGTTTCAATTTGATGCTACCAAGGGAAAAACACGCTTTTTCTAGAAAAATGGAAAAACTCGAAAATAAATAGGGTCTAATTTGCCGTATATGGAGCGATCTCTACCTAAGACAACACTAAGTATACACTATAATCGATGATTTTCAACTCGGCAGCCATTGGATCTTCAGAGGGGATGTTTACAAATGAATATGTGTTGGCTATACATTGAGACTTAATAACGTATGTGTTATTGAGGTAGGTATCCCCCTGAAAACAAAAAAGCCCCGTTTCCGGGGCTTTTTTTTTAGGGGTGACGGCTCTTAAGCTTCATTCTTGCATTTTGTACTGCAAAACTCGATCGCATACATCTCGCCATCTTGTACTTCATGTTCAGGCATCCATTTACCGCATTGACATTGCACTT
>Ga0208011_1000499_pt1 | contig 14981 bp, 19 predicted proteins | sample 7_EtaG_FD_184080 | JGI IMG/M metagenome (GOLD analysis project Ga0208011, IMG submission 184080) | Marine viral communities from the Subarctic Pacific Ocean - 7_ETSP_OMZ_AT15161 metaG (SPAdes) (version 2) | ecosystem: Environmental > Aquatic > Marine > Oceanic | place: Pacific Ocean | collected...
AGGTTGCTGTGTGGCATGGGCATATTCCACCTGACGATTTCGCTAACGATATTTATTTGTTGTCTTTATGGTATAACGATGCTTTAACTTGTGTTGAGTCTAACAATCATGGTTTGACTACGATCACACAGTTGCGTCATTTAGGCGCTCCTAATCTTTTTCGTAAAAGAAGTTTAAATCAGGTGACTTCTAAGGTTTCTCAAGAGTTTGGTTGGAAAACCACTAGGACTACTAAACCTTTGTTGATTGATGATCTTGGTATGGCTTTGCGTAATGAAGAACTTATTTTACATGACAGGTTCACTATCGCAGAGTTACGCACTTATGTGCGTAATGAACGTGGAAGCATGTCAGGTAGCCCACATGATGACCGTGTTATGGCTTTGGCGTTGGCTAATGAAATGCGCCAATATGCGTTTATGCCAGAATTTACTACGAAACAGGACGATTATTGGACAATAGATTGGTTTAGGAGACTAATGCCTAATCAAAAAGAAGAAGGATCGATGAGAATTGGTCAAAATACGGTACGTGGGACACGTTAGGCATATTGTATAGAGACTTATAAGAACCTAGGAGGTTCAAATGGCAAGAAATGTTGCACACACGAGTGCATCACAGACAGTAGATGGCTCTACGGGTCAAAATAATAGAATGGAACGTGGTAGTTCCGCAGTTGCTAATCCTTTATGGGATGCTGCGATACCTAATGCTCCTACTCAACGTTTTGATAGCCCAAAATATGCTAATATGACTGGCGATTACGGCGAGAACACTGTTCGTGAAACACCATTCAATCAGCATGGACCTACTGGTAATGTAGAGCCTTCGCAACCGCAACCAGATTTGGCTGGTCATACTTACACTCCTCACACAAAACGCCCATAGTTAACTGTGGCGGTTTTATCCCCCGAGGCTTCTTTTCAAGAGTTCGCTGAATATGTTGAGGTTCATAAAGGACCTAAAACAGACAAAGAACTTGAAGAGTTATGGGAGTGGCGGCAAAAGTTGTTGGGTTTGAGGGTTATCACGGGAGCGGTTGCACGTTCCCGTTTACCTGCGGATGAACAGCATTTAACTTTACGTGAACGTGAAAATAAACTTGTTGCTGAAGCAAAAGCACAAGGTAGAAATATAGAGAAGGTCTAATGGCGCGCAAATCCCGTGCGGAACAATTTAATATTATTTCCCAAAAACTGAGAGATTCTGCTCGTTGGCGGGAAGACATGGGTTACGATGGCTTGTGGATACGCATGGTGGATTTGTACCGTGGTAAACATTGGCCTAACACCACTATCAATAACAATGATTTAGTTGCAGTTAATCTTGCTTTCAGTACTGTTAATGTTATTGCACCTAGTGTTTCTGTTAACTACCCTAAAATAGTTGTTTCCCCTAATGAACCTGAAGATCAGGACAGGGCAGCGTTTGTTGAAGCGATAACTAATTATGCGTGGAGGCATCACGATTTCCGTAAACCTTTCCAAAGGTCTGTTAGAGATTTTCTAATTTTTGGTCACGGATGGTTGAAGGTAGGTTGGAAGTTTGTTGAGCAGGAAAGAATGCTCAGTGATAATGAACGTGGCATCATGTTTGATGAGGCTGTTGCAGAAGCAAACATTTTAGCAACTGAAGATCCTACGTTGGCAACAGAGTTGCCTAACGATCAACAGATCGCTGCTGGTATTCCTGATTCTTCAATGGAGGTTGTAGAAGATCAACCGTTTATTGAAAGGATTTCTCCTTTCGATATGTATATTGACCCTGAGGCTACATGTTTAGATGATGCGCAGTGGATTTGTCAAAAAGTTATTCGTCCTGTTGAAGAAGCGAAAAAAGATAAACGTTACAAGGCTAGTGTTCGTAAAAGGTTAACTGCTGATTCTAGGGTTTCACCGACTCTTTCTTACACTGATAGGACTGTTCAGGAAGAGTATTTAACTGAGGTGGATCGAGTAGCGATCTACGAGTTTTATGACATTGAAGAGAACACTATGTCTGTGTTCACTTTAGAGAGTGACGAATTTTTAGTAGATCCGATGGCTATGCCTTACGCTTATGGTCAGCCTTTTGTGATGTTACGAAATTATGACGTTCCTGACTATTTTTACCCAATGGGTGATCTTGAATCAATAGAGTCTCTGCAATTAGAATTAGACATGACTCGTACACAATTAGTGAATGCTCGTAAACGTTACGCTAGAAAATATTTGTATCATGAGCGTTCGTTTGGTCCTGAAGGTCGTGAAGCGTTAGAATCTGACGAAGATGGTCGTCTTGTCCCTGTTGTAGATGAAAACAAACCTTTGAGTGAGGTTGTTATACCAATGCCTCAAACTCCTTTGTCTCCTGAGGTTTATAATATGTCTGCAATTATTGAACAGGATATTAATACTGTTTCTGGTGTTTCTGAGTATGCTCGTGGTCAAATGCCTGAGATTAGGCGTACTGCTACTGAGGCATCTATTATTGCTGATGCTGGTAATGCAAGAGTTTCTGAAAAGTTAGCAATTGTTGAACTTGGTATTAGTGAATGCGCACGTCGTGTTATTCAGGTTATGCAACAGTTTATGACTGGTGAACATGTTGTACGTGTTACTGCTAAGGCTGGTGCAGATTTGTTTGTTCCTTATAGTAGAGATGATATTGTAGGCGAATATGATTTTAGTGTTGAGGCTGGGTCTACACAGCCGATAAATGACACTGTGCGTAAGCAACAGGCAGTTGCTTTGATGAATGCGATGGCTCCGATGATCGGTACAATTATTGATCCGGCGGCTATAGCACGTTATGTGCTGCAAAATGCGTTCGACATTAAAGACCCTGACAGGTATTTGATGCAGCAGACACCCGGAGTTCCAGAAGCCGAAGGCGCTGTACCCGGATCTGCTCCTCAGATAGGTGGCATGGGTGGTGGAATGCAAGCAGGTATGGGGCAAATACCGCCCCAGTTGGTGAATCAACTCCGTGGACAAATGGACATGGGGTTACCTGATTTATCATAAAGCGGGACAATCCGCTATTTATTAATAGGAGCAACCCTTAGGACTCCAAAGGAGAAATACATATGAGTGAGGATGTAATGGAATCCACGGAAGTGGACAATTCAGAGTCTTCAGTTGAGGTTTCAGAGGAACCTTCTGGTGAAACATACGCTGTTAAGGTGGATGGAGTAGATCAAGAGGTCAGCCTTAATGAACTTCGGGACGGATACCAAAGACAGTCGGATTACACACGTAAGACGCAGGAATTGGCTTCCGAACGTAGACGGTTACAGCAAGCAGAAGCGATAGTGCAGTCTTTGGAGTCAGATCCAGATGGCACAATCAAGGCTCTTGGTGAGGCTTTCGGGGTTACACCTGAGGAAGCCCAACAGGAATATGACAGTTGGGATACTTCAGATAACTCGGATAAGAAGATCAAAGAACTTGAAGCGCGGATTGATGGTTATGATCGTTTGCATAAAAAACAAGCATTAACGCAGCAAGTTGACAACTTAAAAGGTAAGTACGGGGATTTTGACGAATCTGAACTTTTTCAGCATGCATTAAAAAATAAGATCGGGAACTTAGAAGCCGCATTAACGCATTTGCGTTATGGTGAAGTTTCGGATAAAGCAAACAAATTGGAAAAAGAACAGGAACGTACAGAAGCAAAGAGGGACGCATCTGTTGTAGAACCTACGGGTTCTAAACAAGCGGGTTCTTCAACCTCTACTGTTGAGAAGCCGTCTTCAATCCATGAGGCATTTGAAATTGCCAAAAGGGAACTTGCTGCTAAATAAATTATAAATAGATATTAGTGAGGTAAAGAAAGATGGCAGCAGGAAACGCTGACTTTAACGAGATTCTTTCCACCACTCTGAAAAACTATATCCCTAAACTGACTGACAACATTTTCAGCGCAAGACCACTGTTTTACGCTTTAACAAATGGTCAGACAATTAGGCGTGTTTCAGGTGGTGCGAATATTGTCGTTCCAATTATATATGGCACAAACTCTACCGCTAGTTCTTACGAAGGTACAGATACTATTTCTACAACTGCTCAAACAGGTATAAGCGCTGCTGAGTATAAGTGGAGACAGTATGCTGCCACCGTAACAATTAACGGTATTGAAGAAGCCAAAAACAATGGCGAAGCACAAATCATTGACCTTCTTGAAGGAAAAATTTTCCAAACTCAAGAAACTATTATTGAAAACATGAACACCATGTTCTTCGGTAACAGTACCGGTAACAGTGGTAAAGACTGGATGGGTCTAGCGGCTCTAGTAGGTCTTGGTAATGACGACGGTTCAGCCGGTCTTGCAGGTATTGACGCTACTGACGGAGACAACTCGTGGTGGAGATCACAAGTTCAAAACGTTGGTGGAGCAATAACTCTTGCAAAAATGGCAACATCATATAATGATGCTTCCGTTGGTAATGACCAACCAACAATTATAATCACAGGACAGGCTCAGTACGAAGCGTATGAAGGTCTTCTTGATGGACAGATTAGGTACACTGACACCGACATGGCTGATGGTGGATTCCAAAATCTTCTCTTCAAGGGATGTCCTATAACATTTGATGGTACTCTCGAAGGTGAAGGCAAAATGTACATGCTTAACACCAAGTACCTTCAGTTAGTGGCCCACAGCGACGTATGGTTCAAACCAACCCCGTTCGTGCGCCCAACCGACACAGATGCGGTTTACTCTCAGATACTTTGCTACGGCAACTTAACTACGAGTAACCGCGCCCGTCAAGCATACTTGTATGGTATAACACCTGCATAGTTTGATGGCATAGGGGTAGTTTTTACAGGAGTTTATTATGAGTAAGTATGAACAGCATGCGTATAAGAAAAACGCTAGACCAGCAGGGGAACCTGCGGCTGGCAGGAATTTCCGGGATGCGTCACCACGGCCTCAGGCTGTTGGACCATCACGCAGAATTCATCGAGTAGCGGATACGTCTATTCCTCAGAATGCTCCTGTAAAGACACCTACTAAAAAAGTAAGTAGATTTAAAACCAAGTAGGGGTTTGTTTTGCAACTTAGTACTATGCGCACTTATGTGCGCAATGTAGTGGATATTGACACCACGGATATAGCGGATACTACTTTGAACGAATTTATTCGTGAAGGGTATGATCTGATTGTTTACTCAGAGAAACGTTGGCCGTTTTATGAAGTGGCTGTGTCGTTTTCTACAGTGGATGGTCAAAAAGATTATACTATGGCAGAAATTTCTGCTGGTATGAGTATCACACATGATGGTGTTGCTTTTGCTGGTGGTTCAGCGCCAACTAATCTGAGTTTAAAAGAAGTTGCTGCAATAAAAACAGATAGCCACATTTTAGAATTTATAGGTTACGACGTTGGGGATATCATTTATCCTCTGAATCGCACTCCGGGTGGCACACCTTACTATTTTTCAATGTGGAATCAAGGTGGTAGCGCTTCGGCTGCTGTGAGTGGGCAATCAATCAGGTTGTACCCCACACCTACTGGTGTGGAAACCCTTTATGTCAGGGGTTACCGTAACGCTGTTGATTTCGCTGGTCAGACACCGATATATCGTAATGCGATATCAGATGCTGACACTCCTGATTTGCCTATAGCGTTTGACAATGTTTTAGCGTTGTACGCTATTTATAGGGCTTATCAACAGCAGGAAGATGCTGGTATGGGGCAACAGTATTACGCCCAGTTTATTGGCGAATTAGAAAATCTTCGTGCTAGGTTTGAGGACACTCCTGCTCCGCAGCCTGTGTTGTTAAATTCTGTTAATGCTAGTCGTTGGCGAGCCAATTCCATTCTTCCTAATCGTTTACGTTATTCGTGGGAATGGTAAATGGGTTTAAACGTATCTTTACCTCCTCCTCCTACTACTGAATCGTACCGTTATGATGAGAAATCTAATTTCACTGGCGGTTTAAACTTCAGGGCTGATCAGTTTAATCTTGGTGAGACTGAATCTCCTGAGATGTTGAATGTTTCTGTTGATCCTAGGGGTGGTGTGCGTCGCAGGGATGGTATTAAGCGTATTAATCCTACTGCGATTACTAATGATATTACGGGTTTGAATGTTCATTATGAATCTGGTCAGAATCAGGTTTTGGCAAGTGTTTATGACAGTGTAAAAGGCACAACAGTGATGATGTATAACACTGGTGCTGATGGTAATTTTGATGGCACTATTCAGAGCGGTAGTGCGGATGTGGAATTTACTGGTGATCGTTCTCCACAGGGTGTGACTTTTAATAATTTTACTTATTACACTAATGGTTCTGGAATAACTGCTCCTACTAACACACCTGCTTATAGTGTGTTGCGTTGGGATGGAACTAATGCTGTTATGGGAATATGGGCTTATGGCAACGGCTATTTCCCTTGTGCTAGGTATGTTGCCACATGGAATGAAATGGTGTGGGCAGCACATTTAACAGAAACCACTCAGGACGATAATCCTAATCGGGTTCGTTTTTCTAAAACTAATGATGGTGATGATTGGAGCGAAAACGATTATATAGACATTGATTTGGGTGAAGATGGAGATTTCATAACGGGAATTATTTCCGATCAGGATCGTCTTTTAGTGTTTAAACAGAACGCTGTTTACGCTATTTATGGTTTTGATAGAGACACTTTTGAAGTGCGTAATCTTACAAGAGCGGTGGGTAACCGTGATGGTTGCCAGCCTACGGCTGGTAGACAAGGGATCTTTTTCTGGTATGCAGAAAAGGGAGTGTATCTGATACAAAACCCTGACAATGAGCCTGTGTATGTGTTTGAACGCATATATCCTGCTATGACTTATGATCTTGGCAACCCTGCTTTAAGTCTAGATAATGCTCCTTCTTTGATGTGGTATGACGAGAAACTGTGGGTTTCCGTTGATTATCAGTCGGCTGAGAACATTTCTGAATCTCAACAAGCAAACCGTAGAAATGTGTTTATGTGGGATCCTAGTTTAGGCAACACGGGTGCTTGGGTGCGTTATGACATTAATGCTCGTGCAATGTTGTCGTATCGTCCTAGTGGTGAGGCTCATTCTCCTATAGCGGTTGTATCTGAGATAGAGGCAGGGGCTGCTTATAAGCCTGTAAGGATAGCGAAAATAGATCAGAATGTGGACACTGATGATTATGGTGCTGCTGCTGTTAATGTTATTAATTCTTATTATCAGACAAGTTGGTTTGAAGGTAATCGTCCTACATTTTTGAAAAGGTGGGGCAAAACAAGAACTGTTTTGCTGTCTGATAATAGTGTTGCTTTAAGCATGTATGCATATAAAGATTACAATTTAGCGTCTTCTTCACAAGTTCAATCAGGTGCTTTTACTGGTATAACGCAGGCTACTTGGGATTCTGACCCTACTGGTTCCGGTAACGGTATATGGGATACGTCTGAATGGGCGCAAGAAGGCACCACAGACAAGTATTTGGTTGTCCGTTGGGGGTCAATTGGGACAGCGAAGGCTATTAGTTTGAGGTTTGCGTCATTTCCTGCTGCTGATGCTACAGGCAAGTGGGGTGTGACTTCGGTTGTTGGCATGTATAGAACTAGGAGATTGCGTTAAATGGGAGCGATAGTAATACCTAATACTTTCTCTGCTGGGGCTAAGATTGTAGCCACCCAAATGAACGCTAATTTTGATACCATTGTTAATTGGGCGGCTCAAACGCCCACATTGTCTGTTAGTGGTTCTTTAACCACAATTGCGGGTACTCTTCTTCAGGTTCAGACTAGTACTTTTCAGGCTAAGGCTACTTTTCAGGGTGCTAGCCCAATGGAGTTTACTGGTGCTACTACTGGTAATGGGCATACTACTACTTTTGCTATTACAGATCCCAGTTCGGACAAGATTATTACGTTCCCTGATGCTACGGGAACAGTAGCACTTTCAGGCAGCAGTGTAACTTCTGTCACGGGTACGGCTCCTATTGTTTCTTCAGGGGGCGCTACTCCTGCTATTTCTGTAACTACTAACAATGATCAACTAATTCTGAATAATCAAATTTTCAGTTAAATAAAGGAAAGGCAATATGGCAACATATTCAAAAGAACTGCTGTCAGGCAGCACACAAGGAAAGAACATTTCCGTAACAGGCACCACAACAGGCGCTTCTGTTACAGTTCACACTGCTGTGTCAGGCACAACTGATCTCGACGAGATATGGTTGTACGCTTGCAACACATCAGCAACAGCCCGTGTTCTTACCATCGAATACGGTGGAACCACAGATCAGGATGATCTGGTGGAACTTGAAATCGCTGCTGACTCAGGTTGGGTGCTGATATGCCCCGGACTGCTTTTGCAAAATGGTCTTATCGTTAAGGCTTTTGCGGCGGCTGCGGATGTTATCAACATCAACGGGTTTGTTAATAGAATAGATAACTAAGAGGTCTTATAGTGTTTCGACAAGATAGGACTAACCCTAGTACTACGGTTTCGACGTGGAAGGGTCGTAAGGATTTGGCTAAGGCTAATCCGTCTACGGCTGTTTCTAATTGGTTGAATGGCGGTTTGGGCGGTGCTGCTGCACCTTTGACTGCTTTCGGTGGAATCATAACTCAGTATGAGGATTCTGGTACAACGTATCGTGTTCATGCTTTCAGGGGTACTGGCACGTTTACTGTTTCTGCTGGTTCCGCTGACGTTGATTATCTGATAGTCGCAGGCGCAGGGAGTGGCACCCAAGGCACCAAGGGCAGTGGTGGAGGCGGCGCTGGCGGCATGTTAACAGGCACAGGCGTAACTGTGGATGTGGCTTCCAGCCCGTACACGATCACCGTCGGTACTGGTGGGATCATGGGGGCGCCAGCCGTGGACGGGAACAACTCGGTGGCACTTGGTGTGACTGCAACAGGTGGAGGTGGTGCCACCAACGATGGCGGTTCAGGTGGTGGTGGAACTGGGACCTCAGGGACGGAAGGTTCGACCACGGACGCTGCCCAAGGCAACGACGGTGGCGACGCCGTATCCACAGGCGGTTATGCAACCGCCGCAGGCGGTGGTGGTGGCGGCAAAGGTGCCGCGGGTAGCGACGGGGTTTCCGACGACGGCGGCGACGGTGGCGCTGGAGCCACGGGCTACGGAATCACGGCAACCACTCCGCTATATGCAGGCGGTGGTGGCGGAGGCGGTTGGAACAGCAGTACGGGAGAAACAGGCGGCGATGGTGGCTCAGGCGGTGGCGGTCAGGGCGGCGCTGACGGCCAACAGGAAGCCACGGCGGGTGTCCCCAACACGGGTTCTGGCGGGGGCGGCGATTACGCCTACGGTAGCGTCCATGAGGGCCATGGTGCTGTGGGCATTGTCATCATCCGATACGCGGTGGCATAATGACAGTAAACACAGCAACACCCGATTACATAGTTGATGGCGTTCTCACTGATGGTGAGTCGTGGGTTCCTTTGGCAACAAATGTCGTTTCAGGAGGTTCAACTGCAACAATAACTTTTACTTCTTCAACTGGTGCTAATGACTGGTCACAGTACATGGATTTAGTGCTTATCAGTTACGGGCGAAACGGTGATGGTTCCGCAATGGTTATGAAAATGAATTTAAACAATGACACGGGATCAAACTATGTTTATCAACAGTTATATGGCAATGGTAGTGCTGTTACTGCGGCTACAGCCGCATCAACTTATTTAGATTTTTTCTGGTATCCTCCTAGCGCTACAGCGGCGAACGTTGTTGCTTGTAGTATTACAACTTTGTTTGATATCAATTCAGGTAAATACAAAAGTGCGCAAGTACAAATAGCAAACGACATGAATGGTTCGGGGTATGTGGCTCTAGTGGCTAACATTTGGAAGAATCAGGCTGCGATTACTGAAATTGATCTCGTAGATTACGGTGGGGATAATATTGCGGCTGATACACGTTTCGATTTATTTGGGATTCTCCCAAGGATGGTGACAGCATAATGGCTATTATGGAAGCAATCACAACAACATATTTAGAAGCAGATACAGCGTCAGTAACGTTTTCGTCTGTTCCTGCGACGTATGAGCATTTGCAAATAAGAGGCACGTTACGTGGTGCTTCTAATGGGACTTTGGCGATACAACTAAATTCGGATACAGGCAGTAATTATTCACGCCATCAAATGTATGGCGCAGGTTCATCGGAAAGTGTGAATAAAAATGCTGGAATTGCTTATATGAACATGGCTTATGTTGCTTGGACAGATGAAAGTTCAGAAACTTATTCATCACACACTATTGATTTATTAGATTATGCGAACACGAATAAGAACACTAGCGTTTGCTCATCTTGGGGTTTTGCGGATGCCCAAGTTTCTTTCAATTCACAGTTGTGGGATGATACGTCGGCGGTAAGCACAATCAAATTGTATGAAGCGGGTGCTGGAGCGAATTTTGTGCGTGGTTCAGAGTTCACACTATATGGGATAAAGAGTTCATAATGGCTTGTTGGAATGTTATAGATCACACAGAATTATCTGGCACTGCTAATTACTACGAAAAAACGTCAATTCCTTCATCTTACGATCATTTGTATTTTGTAGCCTCGGCTCGAAGTGATACTAGTAGTTATTTAGGTTCGTGTAAATTAACTTTTAATGGCATAGGGGGAACCAGTTATGGCGTTACTACAATGTATGCACTAACTTCGACTCCATCATCACAATCAGAGACAGGTAATGATCGTATAAATTATATTTATGTTGCTGCTGATTCGGTTCTGTCTGACACTTTCGGCACTGTTGAAATTTGGGTTCCTAATTATGCGAACACTTCAAATTACAAACAGGTATTAAGCAAGTGGACTTGCCCTAATAACAGCACTACTGATTCTCAGTGGATTTTGGGTCAGACAGCAGGTTTGTTTATGAACACGGCGGCTATAAACCAGTTTACTTTTGGCATAAACGGCAGTGACGATTTTATGCAGTACAGCAGTTTTACACTATATGGAATAAACGGAGCAGGATAATGGCAGAGCCAAGATATAAGGTCGTGAACGGTGAGTACATCGAACTCACGGCAGAAGAATTACAAGAGATAGCAGATCGAGCCGCAGAAGCGGATCTCGATTTCACTATGGTCAGAGGACAACGTGACTCAATGTTACGTGACACTGACTGGACACAGATAGCAGACGCAACCCTAGGGTCGCACACTGCTGAGGAATGGGCGGCATACCGTCAAGAACTACGTGACCTACCTGCTGGTTTCACCAAGGTGTCCGAAGTTGTTTGGCCTGATGATCCACCTACGGCGGCAGCAGCAGAGTAATGACTTTAACTTATCGACCAACACGAAAAATGGTAGGCGATAACGCCAGATCACTTGAGTTTGAATTAAGAAAAATACAACAGAAAATACAACAAATGGACAGTTTAATAGATGCGAATCGTTTAAACATTTTTGGGAAGAGAGATTAAATGTCAGGAATAAGATATAACGCTTCTCAGTATGGGGAGTCTATAGGTGATCAACAGTTAACAGTTTCTAGTGTTGCTGTTGCTTGCACACGGGCTACTGGTGCTGTTGCGGCAATGATAACTAATGGTGCTGAACCGATTAGAGTCAGGTGGGGAACCCCAACTGCTTCTGTAGGCCACTATTTAAATCCATACAGCGTTATGGATTTGTATGAAAATGATATAGATGATGTGAAGTTCATCAGGGCTGGGTCTTCAGATTCTGATATTCAGATCACCTACTTTGGATAAGGAGTGTTGCAATGAGCGTACAGAGAATAAACCAACGTATAACACAGACCAGTACGGGCGACATTTCGGATGTAACTGCTGGTACTGCTCTCAGCGGCGGTGGGTCGGAGGGGGCTGTTGTTCTCAATGTTGTTGTAGACACTGCCACTCTTGTCATTGCGGGTCAGGTTTTTAACTAATAATGGCGTACAATCCTTTGGCTGATTATAATGTGAGGGACCCGTTGGGGACTTCTCCTGCTACTCGTTTGGCTACTGCTTTGGCTGGTACAACGTATCAGAAGAAGAGGGCTACGGGTGCGGCTGATCGTCAGAGGTATGATATCAACAGGGGTGTTCCTGATGCTTTGCATAAGTTGAACACTGGTTACGCTCGGAGGGGTTTGCAGGATTCTGGTTTGCGTAATCGTGGTTTGACTAATTATTTTGAGAATTTGTATACGACGTTGGGTGATACTGATATGGCGTTGCAGGATGCGTTGTTTAATTTGACGGCTGAGAATGTTGGTGCGTATAACGAATATTTTGGTAGTGCGTATGGTCGTGATTTTGATGCGGCTGCGGATCGTGCGGAGCGTGCTACTCAGATTAGGGAGGCTAGTTACTAATGGGTGGATTTGGTCAGGGTTTTGATGTAGAGGCTGCTTTAAGACTTGCTGAACAGATGGGAAAACCTAAAAGGTCTGTGACTCGTCCTCCTGCTACTAGTCCTTTTGAGATTGATAAGGCTGCTTTAGCAGCGGCGGTGGCTGGAACCCCTTGGGCTCCTCCTGCTAGTCCTTTTGAGCCGGATGAGGCTGCTATAGAAGCGGCTCTTGCTGGAACGGAGTGGGGCGATCCAGTTCCCTCTCCTGCTGCACCTCCTCCACCTGCTGCTTTGACTAATGATCAGTGGATGGATCAAATGATTGATCAAAACAGGTTTGGTGTCGATTTAATAGATCCTGTTAATGTGTTTAATACTGTACCAAAAACGACTACTACGGTTCCTGAGGAGATGACTCAAGCAGCGTTTGATGCTGGTGAGATGGTTGCTGATCCTCGTATAGCGATGAGGGAACAGGCTGCTACAGATTTTTTAGAGGGTGGTGGCACTCAACAACAGTTGGATGATTTTTTGAATGTTGTTGGTACGGAAGATTGGTTTAATTACCTTGCCGGTCAAGGTCCTGAGTCTGATGTTATGCAAGATTTTGGTTCTGAGATTTCAGCGGCTCAACAAAGGTTGGCTGATACTGGTTCAGCGACATTACCTTGGATGGATTCACCTGAATTTCAACAACAATACACTGCGCCTACAATAACTACTAGTCCTACTGGTCCTACTGGTCCAACAGGTCCAACAGGTCCAACAGGTCCAACTGATTTTGGTGGGCCTACAGAAACAAAACCAGAAATGACTGCTGTTGGCAATTTTGTTGACAGTCAAACTGAAGCGTTGGATGTTATCCAACGCAGATTAGATGAAATCACTAATGCTACTAATGCTGCTAGAGATTCTGGTATTGAACAAATTGATATAATTCAAGGCGAGGCTCAGAAGCAGTTAGATGCTACTTTCGCTAATCAGTACACTGTGTTAGATCCTATGACGGGTGAACCTCTTAAAGAGGGTGAGATGGATCGTCTTCTTGCAACTTGGACAGATGAAAAATCTAAATCCAAGACTGCTCGTGCAGCAGACAAGGCTGTTATAGGCAACCTTGCTTTGAACGAAGGTATTGTTTCTTCTCAAATGGAGTTCGACACTATAGATACTTTGTATGGGGATCAGATAGATGCCCAATACCAGTACATTGATTCTCTTTACCGTATAGGTAAGTTGGCTAAAGATGACCGTGACGCGATGCTTACTAACATTATGGCAGGCTACAAGTCTGATCTTGTAAGTAAGGCTATTGAGATTATTTTGGGCGCTGAGATTGATACGGCTGATAGGCGTGCTGAGGTGCGTGAGGATGCTTTGTCTGCTAGGGATGTAGCCGAATATCTTGGGGCTGATGCTAACGCCATATTTGGCGGTATGCGTGGAGATATTCCTATTGGTGAGATGGCTTATCAAACTGGTGAGCGTATAGCGGGGGAAGAGTTTACTGCTGGTGAATCCGAGTTGGATCGTTTAGCGCAGGGTATCAATCCTGCTACTGGTAGACCTTATGGGTTTATGACTTCGGGTCCTTATGCTGGTATGACTATTGGTGAGGCTAATGCTGCCCGTCAGGAAAAAGATTTGGTGGATCTTCAGATGGAATTCATGCAGGCTGAGGAGCAGCGGGCTGTTGATGCTGTTGGTTTGGAAGCGGAGCGTTATGAGGACATGTGGCGTGAGGGTGCTTTCTATGATCGACAAGGCAATCTTATAGAGGGTGTTGGTAAGGGTTGGTATGATATAGGTATTAATCCGGCTACTGGTGAACCGTGGACTACAGATGATGATGATGTTTATGGTGAGCCTATTCCTACTGGTTTTTATGCCGCTGATTTTGAAGATGTTAATTTGACTAATGTTGAGGTTATTGATGGCGAGTATTGGATGACTCCTAGCCAGTTCGCTCAGTTAGGTCCTATTTTGGAAGCCAAGGCTGCTAAGGATGCTGATTCGTTTGGTGATTTACAAGATCCTCAGATGAGTATTACTGCGGCTGTGTTACAGTTGGCTTCTCCTGCTAAGTACACTGAATGGCAGAATGCTGTTAACACTATTTATCTTTTAGATGAAGGTGGTGTTGGATCTGTTCCTGAAGGAACTCCAGCAGAAGTAGTGTGGAGTCAAGTTATTTCTAGACAAGCATCAACTGATCCTGAGGCTGCTAAAGTGTGGGCTAATTTAACTAATACGGAAGTTATGGGTAAAACTTCTCAAGGTGTTCCTTTTACTGCTTCTCCTGATGGGACTGTAAGATATGGAGAGCCTGTTGACAATAATTTTATGCCGGGACAAAGTGTTAGAGGACCTGATCAAGGCCCTGATCAAGGTGATTAATGAGTGTATATACACAGGTTCAGCAGGCTTTAAACAGAGCCAAGTTAGGTAAAACAGCCGCTCCTTATACACCTCCTAAACCTAGCGGTTTAGAGCGTTTACAATTACCTACTGCACAGTTGGGTGCTACTGCTGTTCCTCGTGTTAAGGCCCCTAAGGTAGGTAAGGGTGGCATTCTTTCTGCTTTAGGCGCTCTCGATTGGATGCGTTCTGGTGTTGCGAGTACCCTCAAAGAGGGTATCGACTTCATTCAAGGTGAGGATTTTGATACGTCTGATTGGTGGGATCAGACTAAATCTC
>Ga0208011_1000504_pt1 | contig 14889 bp, 14 predicted proteins | sample 7_EtaG_FD_184080 | JGI IMG/M metagenome (GOLD analysis project Ga0208011, IMG submission 184080) | Marine viral communities from the Subarctic Pacific Ocean - 7_ETSP_OMZ_AT15161 metaG (SPAdes) (version 2) | ecosystem: Environmental > Aquatic > Marine > Oceanic | place: Pacific Ocean | collected...
AGATTGGTGATTTCGGGTTTAGATTGTGGGTCTTGTTGGGCTAAGATTGCCGTGGGTGCGAGTATGATTGTGATGGAAAGAAGTATCGAGATTAATAGTTTCATTTTTCCTTATGGTTAATTGCCAAGTGCGATGTCGGCTAGTGTGTCAAAGTTGGCCTCGGTGAGAACTTCGTCCAGAACCCCAATATATTTAAATTTGGCACCGGTTATATTTTGAGATGTTACACTATAGCCAGCCCAGTAAGTGTAAACAGCCCAGGAGCCCCCAGCATCAACAGCGCAAGAACCAGTCATAACCGTGTGGCCGGCGGGATCGCCAGTTTGTTTCCACCTGATTGTCCCTTTTGTCGCATCTTTATTAAAAGTCATCATCAAAACAGAGCGCTTGGCTGCACCTTCGCTGCCTGTGACTGTCACAAAGTCTGTAGCATTATCATCGTCAACGGTGTGATGGCAATTGGCTGCTTTAAGGGGAGTGGCCCATCCATTATATATGCTGTCCCCAAAGGTGGGGTGTATAGAAAAGAAATACCGAGTATTAAACACTCCTGCTTGGGCATTTGTCTGTCCAGTTCCAGCCCACATCCACCCCCACGCATTGTTAGTGGTGCCAGTATTGCCATAACAAAGGGCCGTGCCATTTGGTAAGTTTCCGGTTACATCGAACACCCAGATCCAAGTGCGGTCTTTTGATTTATCAATTACAGCTTTGCTCCCACCGAACGAATCTTCAATATATTGATTGTTAACAGAAATCGGGAAATAACCATCAAAATCGCCAGTGGAATCTGATTCTACAACGCCATCATTAAATGCATCAGCATCCCAAGCAGAGCCGCTTGCTCCCTTGTTATCAAGGTTGGCGTCACCTCGGCTTTCAGCGGCTACGAGCTCATCAGCAAAGGTAAACTCAATTGTTGGTGTTGCAATCTCCCTCAAAGCAGTTTTAAATGGATCGGAAGAGCCGCCGCCGCTGGGTGCGGGCCGGATCACTCCACGGGCCTTCTGTGTCATGGTCGCTATTGACAGAGCAGACCCGCCAAAACCGCCGCCGCCGCCGGCCCTTCTACTTATGCTTTGACCAGTTATGAAACCACTTTTAAAACTCATTGTTCGTTCTCCACATATTCAAATCCAAATTTATCAGCGATCTCTCTTGCGTACGCTTCTGGGTCTGAATGGTACTTTTCAGCCAGTTCTTTAACCAGCTTCTTTTCTTTATTAAGTAGTTCTTCGTTTTTTTGCTTTCGGTCTTCTTCTAATTTTTCAATGGTTTCTTGATACCTTTTTAAAATCTCGTCTCTTTTTTTGATCTCGGTTTCATGAGCTTCATTAAGGGTATCGATTTGGCCTCGATAACTTTCCTCTGCAGTGTGAAGAATATCCGCAATGCTCGTTCCAGAATTTCTAAATATTAGCCAAGCAATGATTGCCCAAGATAATGATAAAGGAATATACCAGTATGTCTTAAAGAAGTACCACACCTTCTTGAAGAATGTAGCTATCGATAACCAAGTCATTTTCCACCTTGGATCTTGTTTACCAGTCTTTGATACAAGGGGGAGCGCTGGTGTCTTTCCGGGTCTATTCTTTTTCTGTCCCAATCGCCCCAGCCGTCAGACTTTTCCCCTTGCTCCTCTGGTGGGCTTTGATTTACCTCTACCTCAAAGGGGCCAAGCTTTTGAAGTTCGGCTTGGACCTGCGCTTCAAGCTCTGCCCTATCTGGCTCCGGAAGGGCTTCCATCTTCTGCTTGATTTGTTTGCCGTCTTTTTTAAAGACACGGACGACTTCTTGAAAGGCCGCAATCGCAAGGTTTTTCAGGTTCGTGTCGCCGGGATACATAACGCCCGAGGCGGTCGCCATATGTTCTTTGACGAACTTTTCAATAATCTTATCAATACCCGTCGTTGAAGTCATCTTCCACAGCTTCGTAGGACCATAACCAAATACTTTTAGAACTGGCAGTGCCACGGCGGGCAGTATGCCGGCACTTGCTGTTGTGCCGGCAAGTGCCATTTTCCGAACGAGGATCGATAAAAGCTGCATAATGCGACGGCGCATAAAGTTGATCATATACTTTTCAACTTCTTTAGAGAGATACAACTGTTTTTTACCCTTCTTTACTGGGGCACTAGGTTTATCATCATCCTGTTCGGATAAAACCATCTCAAGGAATTCATCATCTGGTATCTCGCCTACAACCTTCTCGAATCGCTTAAGAAATTCCTGTTCAGTCTCTTGCTCTTGGATCTGTAATTCTTCAGTGAGAAAATATCTTGGATCCCTTCTTTTGGAATTTTTTACTAACTTACCCAGTCTCATTGTTATCCCCCTTTGCAGACTTCCAGCGAATTGCGATGTCTGCGAAACCTTCTACCCCTACATAGGCCAATGCGATGGCTACCCACTGGTCGCTCTGAATTATATCAAACGCCAAAAAGCCGGTTGACACAGCCCACACCAGAAGCTTGCGGCTGATCAGCTTGGCGAGCCACTTATCGACTACTTGCCTAGCCATCATGAGTTCTCTACCCAGGTTGAGTCTGGATTGAAATAAATCACATTTGCTGTATCGGTCCCATATCCTATAATACGCACGTAAGAATCCGCTCTAGTCGGGGCCGCACCTGACATAATGCCACGCTGATCAGTTCCCCCAGAGCAAACATATACTGCCTGCCCTTTGAGGAATGCTCCTGAAAATGCAGTGTTCACATCAAAAAACCCTTTGACCAGCATACCATTTGTCCTAGGCAGTGCTCCGAGGGCAACACCCAGCAAAGAAGCATTGCCAGCTCCGGTGTCACCATACGACCCAGTTGCGTTAGCGTTCGTTTTTTGCCAGCCTCCATCGGTATTTAAATAATATAAAAATCCGGCTGCCGTAGACCCAGTTCCAAAATAGACCACTTCGCCGCCACCTGTATCGTTGGTCAGTGAAGTCGGATTCTTTGACCCTGTATAGTGAACCTCAAAAGTAACATTTGGCGCAACGTTCCTATCGTTAATTGTGACGCCAGGAGAATCAATAGTAAGTATTCCGGTCTCATTGGAGATGGTCGCATCACCTAAAACAAGACTTGACTCGTCAGGCGTGTAGATAGCTGATCCCGTTAGGAAGATAGGTGCATTTTGATTACCAAACATTCCCGGATTGTAGGAGTATAAGCTTATTTTGCCCCGATTTGAATCAAGATACAGATTTGAGCCCGAAACTACAGTACCAGTTTGTGATCCAGAGATGACTAGTAAATTGTCACTTGTTTCACGATATTTAATTGAGGCCTCTTTGCTGTCACCAAAGAAAAGACTTTTATCGTCAGCGATTTGAACATCGCCTCCTGCAATAGATAATGTATCCTGGCCGTCCTCATCATATTCAATACTTACATCGTTACCCGTGCCAAAATAAAGCTTTGTATCATCTCCGATATATACAGAGCCTGTAAACTGGTGGGTGTGAGTAGATATAGATCCAAATCTATTGGAATCGTTAAATCGATTTGTGCCCCCAGAGCCGGTTTGGAGGATTGAGCCCGTGAAGGTGTGAGTTTGGGCTAGATTATTACCAATAACCGTTGAGCCTGCTAGAGTACTATTGCCTTGCATTGACAGGGTTGCGCCGCCCATGCCCGAGGCGATCTCAAACGCTTCATTGGTCGCTGTAAATCCTTGTGTAACAACGGCAGAATTTAATGTTGCCGCTCCCGCAGTATTAATCGTACCGTTAAACCGTGTTGACCCAGTGACTTCAATGCCGGCTGCAGAGCCAGATATGATTAATCGATTTGTCCCATCTTCGTCATATTCAATAGATGCGTCCTGATCAGTGCCAAGGAAAAATTTAATGTCATCGGGCACCAGCATGCCCTTTGAGCCAGTTAAAGGACTAACAAACGTTGTTGAGCCAGTGACTGTAAAGGTACCGGCTGATGAGTTATCAATGGTAGTGTGAAGACCAACAATCCTAAATTGATCTGTGCCGTCTTCGTCATACTCCATTGTAACATCATTGGTGTTACCAAATTTTAATTTTTTATCATCATCTATTAAGACATCGCCATCAATTCTAAGAGCATCTCGGTCTGCTTCGTCGTATCTAAGACTTACATCATTGCCTGTGCCAAAGTAAATCCTTTGATCATCACCAACATAAATTGACCCTGTAAATTGGTGAATATCGCTGCTATCATTGCCAAAGATTGTTGAACCTTCTTTGGTATCAATTGTATTAACACGATAAGTGTTGGCCTCCAGGGTGCCGCTAACATAAACCGAACCAGTAAAATTGTGTGTATTGCCGGAGCCTGTACCGAATACAGTTGACCCACTAATCCCAGTGGCTCGGCGCAAAGTAATTGTTGTTCCGCTGCCTGATACTAATTCATTTAGATAGATTGCCATCGCTTAAATTCCTATACAAGTGCTATGATGTGCCACTTGCTAGTGGCACCATCCCCAACAAAGACAGCCGCACCATAATCTGCAGCTAGGCTAAACGAAGTGCTATCCCCCTCGATTGTATCAGAACCGGCTCGATTGACGGTAATCGCTTGACCGGTGGTCCCAGCAGCTCCAGAAGTATCTTTTATTACTAAAACTCGACCATCGGCCAAGGTTGGAAGCGTAATGGTGGCGCTGTGGCCCGACATTATAACCACATCATCGCTGCCCACCGTGTGGCTAGCCTCGTTGGCTACTGAAGTTGTTTCCCAATTTACTGCCAAAATTAACGCCTCCACTGCCCTTCTTAAAACTAAAGGGCTTTTTTTTAATGCTCCAAAGATAAAAGGTATTTGATCTAAAACACCGCCGCTCTCCCTTTGAGAGGTTACTGTGTTAAAATGAGTAAGAACGTAATCATTGTTTTTATCATTCGGCATTTCTATTGTTGGCTGACTCTCGTAGCAATTGCTGGGCCTCTTTGAGAGCCTCCAGCTCTTCTTTCAAAAAAGAATCTTTGTTTTTTCGTAAATACTTTTTGATTTCTTCGGCTACGATTCTCTTCAGCGCACCTCTTGAAATTAACATTTTCTCACTCATGGTAATCTCTACCCTTTGTCTATGTGTTTCTCTAACATATAATTAGTATTTACTTCACTATTTCAAATAATTCATCAAATTTTTCCTCAATAACCTTGATGTCTTCGGCGAAATCAATTAAGATCTCTTGATCTATTTCCTCTGGGAGGTTTTTAGCTTTGTTAATATGTAGTAGGAACTCATGCATTTGTAGCATTTGTGCTATCTCTTCCGGTGGCCACTCTTGCGACCGTATCATGCGGCGAATAACGTATTCTCGCCTCTTCTCACGGAAGTCTATGACAGGGGTGGGATTTTTACAGTGTATGTTGGACATGAGCGTATTCTCCACTTTTCTCAATAGATATTTGCATATCTACTATGTCTTTAAGTGAATCTAGGTGGGAAATAAGTAGGACTGTTTTAAAATAACACTTAACCATATCTAGTATTCGCACGAACCCTTCCATGTTGCTTTCATCCAAAGCAGTGCCGGGTTCATCTAATATAAATAGGCTAGGTTTCGGAAGATTGGAAACAGACAGTAGAGACAGTCTGATTGCCATGGCAGCAATTGTTTTCTCTGCTCCTGATCCCATCTCTAATGGTCGGGCATCAAATCCAGGATGCTTAATTAATATATTTAACCTCTTTCCCTCCTCCTCAAAGAAAACCTCAAAATCAACAACACTGGTTAACACCTTTGCTATCTCATTGTTGATGACTGGCAACTTCTTCTTGATAATGTCATAGGATATACCACTTGAGTGCATACACCGTTGATATAAATCATAGGTGGCATGCTCTTGACGCAACGATTCAAGTTCTTGCTTTTTCTCTTTTAAATTGGCTAGTTTCTGTTCTAGAGATCCGTGCGACTTATAAAGCTCAAGCGTCTCCCTGTTGCACAGATCTAATTGTTTTTGGGCCGTATCGATGGCTTTTTGGATGTCCAATCGCTGCTGGGACAAAGCCTCCAAGTTTTCAATGACTTCACGGTTTTGCTCATACTCGTTGATTTTCTCCAACAAAACGCCATTCTCATGTTCTATTGTCTTGGCAAGTGCATTATTTTTTTCAATCTCTAGCTCCTCTCTGGAGATTCTGTTTGTCCAAGCTCTACAATTCTCAAGCAATTGCGTGTGCTTCTCTATATAACTAAACGCCTGTTCTGGATTTAATCCTTCTAATTCTTGAATTATTGCGCTCTTATTCAACCGAATCGTTGCTAACGAGTTCTCATCCCCAACGATTGAAGCTTTAGCTGTGTGTGCATCTTTAATAAATTTACAATGCTTAAAGCTATCGCCGCATGGCACATCAGCCAAAAGTTTAATCTTTTTCTCTTTCCGAGAAACTTGATCAACCAACTGTGTCTGACTTACGGCTAGCTGATCAAGTTTACTCTGTATTTCATTAATCTGCTGTTCCTTCTGTTTATAGTTATCAATATCAAAGTCAGATAAAAACTCTTCAGCTTTCCGAAGCTTGCCTGAGAAAGAAATTAGGTCTTGCTTGTGTACTTCATTTCGGTTTTTGATTTGTAATAGATTAAATTTTCCAGTCTCAAGACTATCTCTCACACCAAGAATATCTATCACTTCGGCTGGCAGGGATTCAATTTTTTTAATCAGCTGGTCTAGCTGGATTTGGCTCTCCTCCAGGCCAGCTTGCAAGCTCCTGCAATCTTCTTCGTGAAGCCTAGTTTTTGCTTCATTTTCTATAATCTCTCGCTCGGCTTCAAAAATCTCGTCATCAAACTCTCTACCTTCCGCCCTCTTTAAGGCTCCACGGAGGTCCGATGCGTCCTCCTTTGCCAGCTTAAATTTTCTCTCAAATATCTCCAAATCAAGAAACTTGGCTAATATCTCTTTCCTCCTCGTAGATCCTTCGCCTATGAATGAGAGCGCACCCAGCTGTGAAGACATAGAAGAGTAGAGAAAATCCTCCAAAGAGCCAAACATCTTCCTGATCTTTTTATCGGTCTCGTTTCGTGTTAAGCCATTGAGTTCAATCTTCTCGCCAGTTACCTTGTTACTCATCTCAAAAGAAAGTTCTGTCTTGGCCTCTAAAGTTTCTTCTCCTTTCAACTTCTTAATATATTTCTCACATACCCTCTCTACCGTATACTCACAATCATTTACAGAAATTGTTGCTTTACCAGAACAATTCTCCTTATTCTGGTTTATAACATTAAGATTTTTTCTCTCATTCTTGGAAGTAGAGTTAAAGATCGTAAAAAGTATACTATCAATAATTGAAGATTTACCTGAATAATTCTTTCCGAAGACGCCGACAATTCCATCCAAATTTTCAAAATCAATACGGTTGCCTTCCCCATAGTTAAAAAGGTTATCCCATTCAATTGATTTGAGCTTCCAATTCACATTCCTAGAGATTTCTTCGTTTGCTTCAACGATTGAATTATATTTTTTATTCAGCTCAAAGACCTTCTGCAAGGTCTCTTCTTCTAGTTCATAATCCTCAAGATACTCACGAATTAACTTCTTTTGAACTACAACGTCTCGTAGGTCCTCCTTGAGAATTGACGAGGAAAATTCACTCTCATCGCCGTCTTTTTCTAGGGCACGATTAAGAAATGTTATCGCCTCTGGCTTGAAACGACTCTTGGCAACATCAACTGCTCGCTTCATCTTATCAATCGGCAAATTATTATTAGATACCAAACGCAATCGTGCGCCAAAAGGAATTTCAATGTTTTTCGGCATCCGACCTTTCTTTGTAAGTTCAATTGTGATAAAAGGCTTTGGATTGTCAAGCTTAATGTGTCGAACAGTAAAGTCGTCCTTGTCTTCTATCTCCCAAACTAGAAAACCCTTGTCATTCGTCTCACCATGATTCTGCTGAACAAGGGAACCACAATATCTAACACGGCCCTCTTCATCCAAAGCTTGGTTTGTTTTGTGGATATCACCCAGCATGGCAAAATCAAATTCTTCAAAGATTGTTACATCTTTTTCACCGTGCTGCATCGTCCACCCAATGTCTGTCTTGCATCCAGTAATCGAACCGTGATAAAAGGCAATATTGATTGCCTCGGGATCAGTTGGATCAATCCAATTGTCTTCGTCAAAGATCGAAAGAACATTGAAGACAATTCCTGGGTGCACTATGGTTTCTCCAGAATTCTTTAGCAGGTGCACGCTTGGGTGCTGCAGTGCCTCGGTAATTGGAGTCACAGCGTCCTGGCGGTGTGCAGTTCTTAAATTACCATCATGGTTGCCAAGAATCACATAAGTGTCGGTAATATCCCCCAGCTTTGTTAAAAAATCAGAACATAGATCAAAATATTCAGGACTCAGCTGTGTTTTTGTATGAGCTAGATCCCCTCCCACATATATGATATCTACTTGTTCTTCCTTCAGCTTCTCATAGAGCTGCTCAAAAATTGCTTTGTATTCTTTGTGATATTTTAAATTGCGGATATGAATATCCGCCATGTGTGCTATTTTTATCATACTCTCGATAGTTGGTAGGTTAGAAAATTTTCTGAATTGATCAGTGTCGCTTGATCCTTTCTCTCAATAAATTCCCGCTTAGACATTACGCCTACATCTTCACACCCCCTTGTGTCAACCTTGTATATATCAATGCCATACTTTATCAACTCGCTGATAATATCATAAGATTTATTCTCGGCGTCTGCATCCAAAGCAAGAAACACCGATGTGTCATATTTAACAATTTGTTTAAGTAACTTTGACCTCTTAGAAAGTGTAGATCCAAGCAGGGGCACAGAATTTGTACCAGCCTTTATCGCATCAAAGGCCCCCTCTACAATGATCAAGTCTTCCGTGAAATCCAAGAACAACTCGTTAAAGATAATTTCATTTCTTGAAACTCTAGGATTCATATATTTTCTCCAATGATCAACATATGCCCTGGCCACGAAGAAATTAACATAACCATCACAGTTAAAACTTGGGATTATAACCCTACCCTCATAATCTCCCTCGGCACAATACCCAACCTTCCAATTGATAATGTCAAGATCCGTTACGCCCCGGCGGGCGAGATAATTCCTCACCTTCGTAGAAACGATGCTCTTGCTCGGAACAGTCAGGGTCTGGAATTCCTCTGGTAGATTAACTGTCTGCTCTTTTTCCTCTTGCTGTTCAAACAGCTTCTCAAGGTCGGTCAGGTCAAAAGTTGCGTCCAGCTGTGACCAGACTTTCTTATCTTGATAGTCCCCGTGCCTTCGCACAAGACGGCGAAGACCGATCCCCGAATAGTCGCAGACCCAGCACTTATAACAATCCTTAGATATGTTTATCGATAATTTTAGTTTATGATGTTTACAGCGTGGGCAAGAGAAAAGAAATTCGTTGCCTGCTCTTCTGTGATCGCCAAATATATTTGCTAGAACTTTTAGCTTTTCTGCTTGCAATACTCCAAACCCGCCCTTGCGATTATAACCGAATCGGCTCTATCGTATGTCCCAGGGCAAGGATTCCCATGACGAGTATACTCTATCACGAAATCGGGTTCACTGTCAAGAAGAAAATTTAAAACAACCTCCTTCGCCTTTTGTCCACGGGGCACTGATATCCCACAAGACTTCCTGGCGGAGGTGGCTGATAAATATTCTGGCATTAAATTAAAAACGCTATAAGCTAGGTAAGATACGATCCCATTTATTTTTGAAAGTGTAGAAAGAGTCTTTGCGGAGGAAAATCCACTTCTAAAAGATTGCAGGCTCTCCTCCACGAAAATATGATTGATATCATATTCACGCTTTAGATCCTCCAGCACATTCTTTATGCGCTCCGCCTTATGAAAGAGCGTCGGAAAGTGATTTTTATTCCGTGTATCAATTGATTCGCAATATATGATATCGCCTGTCGCATCAATAATAGTAATACCAGTGATGCTCGTGCTAACGTCCAATCCCAATATGTACATTAAAAATCCAGTTTTAATTTAAAGGTATAAGAGTCCACTTCTCTTTTTCTTATTGGAGTCGCTAACTTTGCCACACCGACAAGATTCTTATCCTTATCATACAGACCTATCTTAGAAATGTAAACCTGTTTTTCAAAACTTCCCGTTGGATCAACAAAGCTGCTTGAAACAATATTCTTAATTTCTTTTTCACCCTGTTCTCTGTAAGTCAAGGATCCCGTAAGGGGCGTTTTTGCAGTTTCGCCATTTTTTAGATAAGTAATATTATTGGAATGATTCAATTCACCCTTCGGAGCGTGAGCAAGCATGGTCAAGGTTGGCACATGGTTTGTACCCTCAAAGTCAATTGAAAAACTTGATCCTTGGACATCATAAGTCGAACCTGTTGTTGCAAAGTGTAGCCATTTTGGATTATCAGTGCCTGCAGGCACATAGTTTTCTGAATGTCCAGATAGTGCCGTTGAGCCCGTTAATAGTATGAAGCCTTCTGTATACAAAACTACGCCTACGACGCTGCCGGAGCCTGCGCTGCCGGCGGGGCCAGTCTGTATCAATTCTCCGTTTCTCTTCACGTCTTTGGCTTGACCAACAATGGCACCAGAGACGTGAAACTTTAAGTCCACGGAACCTTTCTTGATCTCAGAGCCATAAAATATTGAAGGTACACTAATCAAGTTTAAAGCGGCGGAAGCTAAATTCCTAGCAGAATTTGAAAAAGCATACTCCTGGCTTAAATACTTATAATAATTTAAGGTATTTTTTAGTGCTGTAATGTGAGTCCTGGTCGAGCCCAAAGCATAGTAATCTCTGGAAATACTAGCTGTCAGGGGATATGTGCCAGAAATTGTATCCCCATATACAAAATCTTGATTAAACTCTGTTGTAGCTACGGTCCTAAAAGCAGTAATTGTGCCATTCTTTGTGACGAATGGATAAGATAACTGTCCCGATGGTCTGTCAACATTAAGCTCATACAACGAGACATTACCCTCTGCCATGTGCAGAGCTTGCGAGGTAAATTCTCCAGAGTCAGCAATTTCTCTGTTGTAGTAGACCTTCTTTTTGTAAATTAAAAATTCTACTTTAGGATGGGTTTTTATCGTATTATTAAAAATATCATTGGCGCCAAACTTGTAATAAGGCATTTTTTAATAATCCAATCGGACCCTCAAAGTAAGTTCTGTTTCTGGCGTCTTTTTCAGCGGCTCTGATAGTTTAGCAACAGCTAACAATTCGTTGTCCGCAGAGTAGAGACCAACAGTTGTGATATAGGATACTGGTGAGTCAGTAGTTGAGGTTTTTACCCTTATTTTACTACCAGTTAGATAAGTTGGATTCGCACTATAGTTGAAATCATTGTGATTAGCACGACAGAAGTAGATTGTTGAGTTTAACTCTGTCGTGTTATTGAATGAAACATTTTGTACTCGACTTCTAATAGCACCCGCAGAGGCAGATATTGCTGACCCTGTGACTGAGAAAAACCCCGTTTTGCCAAAAGTGCTACCCAGTTCAATAGTGGAGTGATCATTGTTTAAAATACCGCCTTCAGCGGCATCATTAAAGACCGAACCAGACAGCACTGCTATCCCTGTTTGGTAGTACAACAAGCCAACGGGATAATACTGGTTGCCTTTTAATACTTCGGCGCCAACACTTGCTGTGGCATACAACACGCCATACTCGCCAGCTGGTGAGTTAGTTAAATAACCGTTTGCCCCACTTAAATCAGTTATTGTTAACACAGAGTTGAAAATTGATCCATCTTCAGCAAAGCTTGGATGGTCACCACCAACGCCACCAGAGACACCCAACTTAAGCTCAAAAGAGCCCTTTTTAATTTCATCCTTTGTGAGAAGCCTTGAGAAATTTAAAAAGAAAACGCTATCAAGTTTAGTTCCGCCGGCAGCAAAATTACCATCTTCGTCAAAACTTCTAATTGCACCAGTAACATCGTGACCAACCAACACTTGGGCCATCTGGTTGTAGATGTTTCTCTTTTTCGTGTGCTGAGTGTTAGAGGCTCCCGATAGGGCTGAGTTTGCATTATAGCCAACGGTAATATCAAAGATGTGATTTGCCGAGGAACTCAAATGCGGATAGTCATATACTGACTGAAACATTCCGTGGGAATAGTTCTTAATATTACCATCACTGGCATATGTCCCAGAAAGTATAGATCCTGTGATAGGAATAGCTTCGTGAAGAAGAGTTCTCGTCGTGCTTACATCGTTGCTTGTTAGTGTTTTAAAAGTTGTTGCCATGGTTGTTACCTTTTGATTATGCCTTTTTGATAAACCTAACGGGGATATCAATTCTATACCCGGTAGTTGCTCCCGTTACTCTAATGTTTGAATCAATATAATAGTAGCTTGCAGTGCTTAAGCGAGTAGACATGCCAGTAATGGTGCTACCATCCGTTACAGACTGACCTAGCTTTGTAAATAGATATGTGCTTGTCCTAAGCTCCAAAGAAGACCGAATTGAAAATACAAGTCTTGTGCCCTGAGGGCCTTCAATTGGATATGGGGTGCCGTCGCCCGTTGGTGCACCATCCCTTATACTAGAGTCTTTGTCAAGAACAAATCCAGGATCTGGCCCCAGAGACAAAAAGTAAGAAGCAACATTATCATCATCGACAAAAGACAGAGTCGCAGCGGGGCCTGCCTGCTGTGCTACTATGCTTCCCAGTCGATTGTCCATCTCAACTATATATTGAGTTTCCAGCAAATCTGCATCCATCTCAAACCTGTGAGAAATCTCGGATGTATCCAGTCCTTGGTGCACTACTATCACTGCGCCGTTGCCATCACGACCATCAATTTCTCCATTGCTAGAGGCAGCCTGATCATCAGTAGTGTCCAACACTGTATCTCTATCCACAAGGACCATAAAATTATCGGAGGTGGTATTAAAAACAGCATTTTGAAAACCGCCGCCGCCCAGCTTTTGCAGTTTTAAGACAGGTAAATATAATAAGTTTGTTCTCGGAACTGATAGCAGTTTTGACTTTAAGGTAGAAGTATTGTTGGTAAAAGCCTCCAGGACTGGCGTCTGCAAGATCTCTAGGTCATAATATGCTGATCCACTAGCGTGGGCTCCATCAGCATTATTATCGTTTTTATAAGTTGAATAATCGACCTCATCATCTCCAAGTGCAAACTTGGCAATTCTAAAAGTTCCGTCGCCTCTAGCCAGTCGAGCACGACCAGTGTCTGTCAACACTGCATCTAAAATTATATCACCGCTATTATCAAGGAAAGCCATATTTTATACTCCTGAATATTCTTTGCTTTTATAAATAGTTGGTTCTCACAACTTATCTATGATTTCGTGGATAAAATTCAAGTTTATGTCTATTTTTCGTCCTGTTTTCTTGGATTTTATCCTGAATTTAAATTTCCCTGGGCGAGTTGAGTCACCATAAAGAGCCGGAGCAATCCCTCGGCCTACTCCTATACTAGTAGTTCTGGCTGCTTCATGTAAGAAAGGCGGCTCAGTTCCCGTATCTGGGTTGAAAATTGTGTGCTCTTCCTCGACCAGCGTATCATTTTCTTTTATTTGCCTTATCTCCGTTACGGTGGAGTGCACAGGGTTTGCCTTAATATATAAAAACCTTTTAAATTTTCTAGTTGGCTCAGTAGGATCTTCTGGTACCATATTATAAACTTCTATGAGAGGATACACTGCTCCGTCTTCCTCAACCATCTCAACCTGAAACACATCAGTTGGGTTTGATACATTGCCGTGAACATCTCTTGCCCTAAAAGTATAGTAGTATTTTGTATTTGGCTGTATCGTGTCTCTAAATGCTGCAGATGAAGCATCAAAGTTAGCGCCCATTGGCTCGGTTGCTACAACTTCATGAAGCAGGCCTCTGAAGTCCGTATAGGACTCTGGTGGGCGTGTTGTCCTAAACACCTCAAAACTCTCCACTTCATCGTCACCCTCAAAGATAATGTTCTCTCCAGTGATTGATCTCGACTGTTTATAATCTTCAAAAAGTTGATCGTCCTCTGGTTGAATTGATACTGGTACCTCTTCTATTCTTCCTACTTGGGCATTAAACAACAAGAGCATTTTATTATTAATGCCACGATAGGGGACTATATTAACGTCTGGTGGGAGCGGAGCACTATCTAGCACCTTTGCCTTTGCAACGAAGTAGGGCACCTCAATTATCTTTACGCTGGGGTGTATTCTAACATCTACTTCTAAAAGCATTTGTGGCTCTGATCTTGGACGATCTATAACTCTAACTGGGTTCTGTGTTTGTCTGGCTTGGTCATCCAAGCGAAGCTCTGCCAAATAATCATACCTAGCATCAAACGCCACTTGTACAGCATGCTCTGCCAAATAATCATACCTAGAGCCAATCACCACTTGCACAGCATCGACTTCATATGTATATTCCTGTTCATAGGCTACCTTGGTATCAATGTGTTCAAAAATATCTATATCACTATTGTTTGGAATATATATTGTTTGCTCCAAGCTTCCTTCGCTGCGGGTCTGGCCCCTATACTTCTTTATTTTGTAAGCTATGGTTTCTGAATATGCCTTTTGTCCAGCCAATATTTGATTAAAGGTTCTAGAGTTGTTCTTTATAATATCTGTCATGCGCCCTGTAACAATCATAACAGCAATTATCTTAACCAAAGAGTTTCCTTCATTTACAAGAGCTTCATAGGCTGGGTCGTTGGTCATTACCACTGGTTGTGAATTTCTTAGTTCTTCTCCACCAGTTTCTTTAAACTGGGAAATAAACTCCAACAAATCAAACACCCTTATTCTCTTGTTTAAGGTATGGTCGTAGCTAAACTCTTCTGCCGAAGTAAACTTCTTTGTTAGGAAATTAAAGTTTCTCATGGGATCATAAAGAGGTGGGGGAGCCTGAAAAGTTGTAGCCAGTATCACAGGGTGGTTCATATTCGCTTGTTT
>Ga0208011_1000505_pt1 | contig 14875 bp, 21 predicted proteins | sample 7_EtaG_FD_184080 | JGI IMG/M metagenome (GOLD analysis project Ga0208011, IMG submission 184080) | Marine viral communities from the Subarctic Pacific Ocean - 7_ETSP_OMZ_AT15161 metaG (SPAdes) (version 2) | ecosystem: Environmental > Aquatic > Marine > Oceanic | place: Pacific Ocean | collected...
CACGGAAGCAGAGTCAATTCTTACCCCCAAAAGCGATAGCCGTATTATGTATCTCGGGACTCCTCAGACTACTTTTACTGTTTATCGTAAGTTGGCAGAGCGTAGCTACCGTCCGTTTATCTGGCCGAGTAGATACCCTCGAAAAGACAAACTCTCCCAATATGAAGGATTACTTGCTCCCCAAATAGCTGAAGACCTTGAACAAGGTGCTCAACCTTGGGATGTAACTGATCCTGATAGATTTGATAATGATGACCTACTTGAACGTGAAGCATCAATGGGTCGTTCAAATTACATGCTTCAATTTCAACTAGACACAAGTTTAAGTGATGCAGAGAAATTTCCTCTTAAAATGTCTGATTTGGTTATCACTAGCGTTAACCCTAGCACTGCTCCCGACGCTTGCGTATGGTGCTCAGATCCATCCAACGTTCTTAAAGACTTACCTACCGTTGGACTTCCAGGAGACTACTTTTACTCTCCAATGCAACTCCAAGGAGACTGGACTCCCTACAGTGAAACCATTTGCTCCATCGATCCATCCGGCAGAGGCACTGATGAGACAGCAGCGGCCTACATTTCCCAAAAGAACGGATTCTTATACCTTCACCAAATGCGAGCTTACAGGGATGGATATTCCGATAACACCCTTCTCGATATACTTCGAGGATGTAAAAAGTTTGGAGTAACTAAATTAGTAATTGAAACAAACTTCGGAGACGGTATAGTCTCTGAACTGTTTAAAAAACACTTACAACAGACTAAACAAGCAATTGATATAGAAGAAGTTAGAGCTAATGTTAGAAAAGAAGATCGTATCATTGATAGCCTTGAGCCTATCCTTAACCAGCATCGTTTGGTTGTTGACCGTAATGTTATTGAATGGGATTATAAATCAAATCCAAATGAAGCACCAGAACTTAGACTCATGTACATGCTATTCTACCAAATGTCTAGAATGTGTAGAGAAAAAGGTGCAGTTAAACATGATGACAGATTAGACTGTCTAGCACAAGGTGTGAAATACTTCACAGATGCTATGTCTATCTCAGCTTATGAAGCTGTTAAATCTCGTAAACGTGAAGAGTGGCAAGATATGTTAGACTCTTGGATGGATGACCCTAAAGCTGCTGCTAATCACTTAGCCTTAGGCTTTGATATAGACCAAAGACGTAAATCTAGAAGCCTTAAAGGTAAATCTTCAGTCCCTACCTGGGTTTAGATACATCCCACCCTTCTACAGGGGGAGAGAAGGGTGGACTCGCCCCCTATGAGGGAGTCGTTGTCTTTCAGACACTCCTCCCTCTCTTACTTAATACTTGATGGTACTTGATTATACCTCCCATCCACACACGAAGCGAAGTGAGCGTAGCGAACGAAGCGGAGTCTATTCATCCCTTACCATCCCTATTATACTGTATGTGAATCCTAGTTGAATAAAGTACAAAAGAAATTATTTAAGCTGCAAACGAAAGCACAAGAATGTACCTCTCGTGAGAAAGCTATTAAAATTATTAAAAAAGCTGATAAAGCCTATGCAAAAACCTCAATTATTGAAAACAGATAGCAATGGTGGTACAATACACTCTTATCAACTCTCAGGAGGCCTTAAAACCTTTGATAGATACCTTGCATGTAATAAAGGTGTCTGTGAGTTCTATAATGAGTTTAAACAGGCGGAAACCTACTTAGAAAAAATGATATAATTTTCTGAAGCCTATCTACGCTGTAGCCGGGACAAAAAAACCCCCATGGCCCCCGCAAAAACTGTCTCCTGCGCGCTTATACATGCCTCCATGTCGCACGAGCATGGACATAACCGCTCGCGCTACGCGCTCGCTCGCGTGGTGATGCATAACACAGGCGCGCAACGAGTCTCAGCTGTGATTCTCAACAAGAATGTTAAGAGTTGTTGCAGCTCCAAACCGTTCGCGCTCCGCGCTCACTTTTTATGTTGCAATACAGAATGTTCACGGTGATACACAGATGCGACGAGCGAGCGAAGCGAGCGGGTTAGCAAATCCTGACAGTGTAGTTGTGTGTAGTTGTGTGTAGTTGTGTGTAGTTGTGTGTAGTTGTGTGTAGTTGTGTGTAGTTGTGTGTAGTTGTGGTGTGATCTGTTGCGCTATAAGTTATGCTAATGTTTCCGACGGTTGAACGATAAGATATACTAATGTTAAGCTTCAGTAACAATCGACCAAAGCGGCACAATCCGTACTATCCTATCTACTTGAAGGTTACGTGTACTCGACTCTCCCTTTTAAGGGTGAGGAGAGTCTCGTCACTTCACCAGTAGATAGAGAGGCGAGGCTAACCCAAGTCACATTGTTACAGATTGTTTCAATCGCTTGCATTCTCCTTGATTCTGTGCCATACTGTGTACAGGTGAACGAAACCGATGTGAATCCGGTTAAGTCAGATTGGTGATGAGCCAACGACGCCGGTGAAGAATCATTTAGTTCGACGCCACCAAACAAACCTTGAAAACTGAATACAAATAGGTGGTGAACACCAGCTAGGCCAAGCCTACTAAGCAGTGCAAGTCTGCTTGCTGGTCTGTTTAGTACTAGGAGGTACTAATTATGAATGCAATCATCCATTGCAAACCGCCCATCTTCATGACTGATGCAGTCAATCATCCATACATTGAAGTTGTTGATAACATCACAACTACAGGTGAGGTTGATCTTATTGTTGAAGATGTACCGTATGAAATCATTGATGGTGTTTATCAAGATTCTGATGAACAACTATGTGAGTTCTATGAAATTGACTATAACCTAGTCAACTGTATTGAAGCAGCGTGATGCTGGGGGATCGAATCCCCTCAATACAATTGGGTTATCACAACCCTTACTGTTCACTTATTCACCTTATGTTCAACATGTACATCACTGTTCCTAATCGCACATCCACTGCTATTAAAGAGTTGGAGGTTGATCTTCTCAAGCAGAAGGCACGCTTCACCTTTAAGAAGCAAGGACGAGGTTACGAGTACAGCAATGTAAGTAAGCGAGCTATTGTTAATGTATTGTTTAATCCTGATGTATCATTAGGCTTCTGGGTTAACAACAACTGCATCAATAGTGAGCGTGCTTATGAGTCATCATCAACTCGTGATGTAGCAGTGCGTAGACTCAAGTCTATGCTTGCTAAGTCATATGCATAACATCAAGGGCGCAAGCCCTTTCCTGATGCTGTAGATCAATTGGTTAGATCGCTAGCCTGTCACGCTAGAGGTTGAGGGTTCAAGTCCCTTCAGCATCGTTGCATCTTCGGATGCATTTGTTCACCTATTAAATAACATCATGCAATCAGCAATCGATGTAATCAAAGACACCTATGACTACGAAACTTGTAAAGAAATCGTTGATCATGGCTGTCAATCTGGTGTGTGCCATGAACACTTACGTTATGCTGACACCATCCGCTTCTTTGACGAATATGAAGGTGAGATCACAGACTTTGTGGTTGACTCCGCTGACGCTCAATTTGTAGGCGAGGTGTTATCACAACATGGTGGTGACTTGAATGCATACAAGAATGACATGACATGGGCTTTCATTGAGTTTGTAGCCATGGATGTAGTTGATAATCAGTACGAACAAGAACGTGAAGATGACGAAGTCATTAGTGAATACTTGAATGATGCTGATGATGATGAGCCTATTAAATTATACGCTCATTACTCGGATGAAGAAATTAAAGTATTACAAGCGCATGGATTTAATCCACAGCGTAGTATGAATCTTAATCGTTATTCTCACGCTTGATTGTCTCCCTCTCTCATTCCCGAAAGGGTTGAGAGACTGAGGCTAATCACCTCACCGTTCACCCAATTGTTTCATTATGAGTACAACAACTCTTAAACCTCGTCCTGTTTATAAACAAGCAAGGACAACAAAGAAAAGAACAATGACCGAACAAACTAAACCATCGTTATCAACACCTTACGTGCAATCTCACCTCTCTGATATACAACTTATAGAGCGTAATGCTTTATGGGATGACTTCAAGAATAGAATGAAGATTAATAACCGTGAAGTAGGTTATGCGATGAAACAACTAAGAGATGTTGTTAATCACACTCATAAGTTTGCTCTCCCTTATGTAGATAAGGCCGTTGAATACGTGAAGAGTAAGCAACAATGAGTTGGTTAACGCCTCTCTTATGTTTAATAGTATTAGCTATTTATTGGCTAGTATATATTCACCCTGAATCCACTCTCTAAGCCCTTTCAGGGGTTTACTGAGGGACTCACAATCCCTTACTGTTTATCTATTAATTATGGATCAATTTAATCAGTATGAATTCACTATTAGAGTGAAGACTAATCATGACCCTAAGCAGGCTATTTTTGAGATAGTTAATACGCTTAAGGGTATACTACCTGTACTATCTATTGAACATCGTTTAATAGAAGACAGGCCAACAACTAATGAACATCATGGAGGTGACACCTAATTGGCAACATCACAGCAAGAAAGAAAGGAAACGTAAGTTGAACCCTCAAGCCTTACGTTCAGCAAGAACAAGAAGGATTGCACTTCTTCGTAAACTAAAAGCACTTACTAAACAAGGAGAGTTTAATGAACATGTATCAATTTGTCTATGAAGAAGGTACCTTTTGGTCTTTAGCAACAGATCACGAAGATGCAGCCTGGAAAGCTCATCAACATGCCGTTAATTGCGGTTGGACACTTACAGACGTTATCCCCAATGCCAAAAAAGAAACCTTATTTTCCTAACAACTGGAAAAAATTAAAAGATGTACCACCTGAATACTTCGACTCAATTGAGTTTGATGAGTTCATGGTTTGGAAGATTGCTGGTTGGGAGATACCTAGTTCAGTTAAATGTATAGTTCGTGAAACGAATTTGAGCACAGGTAAAATCAAAGAATATACCTTTAGTAGATATGGAGATGCTACTAATAAAATTAAGAAACTTCTGAGGAATGGTAATTCAGAGTTTACAATATGTGATCATGAACACCTTTCTCATCTTTACCCTGAATTTATAGATGATGATGACGATTCTACCGTATAGTGATTATTACTTTAAGGCATTAGATTCAATACCTGAAGATCATACTCACCGTGACGAAATAATCAGTCTACTAATAGACCAAGTACTAGACGATTATGGCTACACCAAAACAGATAGAGAAACAAGTTCAACTTGAGCGTGATCAAATATCTCTAGGTATAAAACGTTTACGTAAAACTACTAGAGATTTAGAAGATAAGAGTTATGCATCAGCAACTATTTATGGTATAAGTTCTATCGATGTATTACTACCAATAGTAATGAAGAAGATAGATGATACTACATATCATAGATTAACACGTGGTACAGGTCATCAATTTCAATTAATCAAGGACTACGTATCAAAGTTAGAATCATTTGCTGCTGCTGCTATATCATGTAAGATATTATTTGATAAAGTCTTTAGCCATAAAGTTGATAGCAATACTATTGTAAATATATCAGAAGCTATCGGACAGGCTATTGAGAATGAATGTCAAATAAGATATTATGAAGCCACTGCACCAGGCCTACTTAATGTACTTAAAAAGAACTATTGGCATAACTCTATTGGTACACAACAAAAGGTTACAGTCATACAAACTCTTTGGAATAGATATAATGTAGATCCCTGGTGTAGTTGGGGTAAATCTAATAGAGTTAAACTAGGAGGTTGGTATGCTGATTGTATATTAGCTTCATGTAATTGGTTCTATAAAGATAGAGTAAGAGAAGGACGTAGAACAACTAATTACATTAGACCTACGCCAGAGTTTATAGAGATCAAGGACAAGGTAATGAAAGATAGTGAATTATTTGCTCCTCTTTCATGGCCAATGTTAATAGAACCAAATGACTGGACTAATGAAAAGCCAGGTGGTTACTTACTTAATGAGGTAATGAGAGGCAATGAAATGGTACGACGTGGACATCCCACTCTTGTACAGGGAGAAACTCCCATTACTTTTTTGAATAAGATTCAAAAGGTAGGGTACAGGATAAACACGCTTATCATAGACGTAGCTAATCACCTAGAAGAGAAAGGGATTAGCGTAGGAAAATTTATTCCTATAGTTGAGATTCCACTCCCTCCAAAACCACCAGACATAGCAGACAACAAGGAGAGCCGTAAGGCGTATCGTAGAGCTGCTGCAGAGGTGATGAATAAGAATGCTAATGCATTCAGACGTTCATGCCGCACTAGACAGACCCTGGAGGCTGCTAGAAGGTTTAAGAAGGATACATTTTATATACCTTGGTCATTTGACTACAGAGGTAGAGCGTATCCTATCCCAGCTTTCTTAACTCCACAAGATACTGACTTCGGTAAAAGTTTGCTTATCTTTGATAGAGAATCAACAGTTACACCTGAAGCAGAGAAGTGGCTAGCTTTTCAAGTTGCTACTACTTATGGTCTTGATAAGTCTACAATGGAAGAGAGACAGTTATGGGTTAAACATAATATACCATTAATCACACTCATCGCTCGTGATCCTTATAGGAATACAAGTGAATGGGAGGTTGCAGAAGAGCCTTGGCAATTTTTAGCAGCATGTGATGAGTATTACCACTGTGTTATTAAGAAAGATAAATTAACTACTAAATTACCTATTGCTATAGACGCTACATGTAGTGGTCTTCAAATATTAGCTGGTTTAGCTAGAGATAAATCTACTGCTGAACTTGTTAATGTAACTAGATCACCTATGCCACAAGATGCTTACAAGGTAGTAGCTATGGAATCTAGGGGTAAAATACCTGAAAGGTTGAGAAGTGTATGGGATAGAAAGTGTGTTAAACGTACTGTTATGACCATACCTTACAACGCTAAGCCTTATTCTAATAGAACTTATATTAGAGATGCTTTAAACGAGAAAGGTGTAGAAGTAGATAAAGATGAATTAACTGTGACGGTACAAGCTGTTAGAGATGCTATGCATCGTGTTGTACCCGGTCCGATGAAGGTTATGAAATGGATAGAAGATGAGGTATCTAAGGCTATAAGCCGTGGTGTCTCTGAAATTCAATGGAAAACCCCATCAGATTTCATAGTTAATCAGAAGATCATGAAGAAAAATATAGAGGTATTAGAGTTAAAACTGTTAGGACGTTGTAAAATACATGTAGCTACTGGCGATACAGATAAGGTAGACAAGAACAGACATAAAGCTGCTACTGCACCTAATCTTATACATTCACTAGACGCTTCTTTGCTACATATTGCTACGATGCGGTTCAAACACCCTATAGCTCTGATTCACGATAGTGTATTATGTAGAGCGACAGATATGTCAATTCTATCAACGCTAGTCAGAGAGACTTATATGCATCTCTTTGCACAGCATGATTATTTAAAAGACTTTGCTCAACAAATTGGAGCAGAGACTGAACCACCGATCATTGGAGATCTTGAACCCTCTAATGTATTGAAATCCACTTATTTCTTTTGTTAATGTATTCACTATTTGATTATGCATTTGCTCCTACTAGAATTGTTGTGGTCTCTGAGGAGAGGCTGAAACAGGCTGAGAGGGACGCAACTGAACAACGTATGACTGCTATCGATCAACGCATCGAAGAGCTGTCTAAGTACCGTCAAGATCTAGCTGAAGAGCTTAAAGTTCTATCAGAACCTCAATCATTAGAGGAGGCCTTGACTGGCGATGCCTAGAACTATTCACAAAACTGACAAACCTGTAACCCTTGAAGGATTTCAAGCTATACTTGCACCTAGTAAGTTTGGTTACTCTCTCGGCGCTATCGTTGGAGAAGATGTAATCAATACACTAGAGCAAGAGCGCACTGAAGTTCTCAAGTGGGCTGAATCAAAACTGAAGAACCCTAAGCGTAGTACTCTCAAACCCGAACCATGGGAAGAGGTAGCTGAAGGTAAGTATAAAATTAAATTCTCTTGGAATGAAGAGAACCGCCCACCTATTGTTGATACGGAGGGTACACCTGTTACTGATGCTAAAACACCTTTGTATGGCGGATCTACTGTTAAACTTGGTTTCTATCAAAAACCTTACATTCTACGGGATGGGGTTACCTATGGTAGCTCTCTTAAGCTGGTTGGTGTTCAAATTATCACAGTAAAAGGAGAAGCTGGAGTAGATACTGGAGACCTAGATGCGAACGAAGTCGCTGAATTATTCGGGAGAACCTCGGGCTTTAAAACAAGCGATCCGAACGTTACTCCTACTACAGATGACACGACCGAAGAAGAAGACTTCTAAATATCGCTCCCAACTTGAAGAGAAAGTCGCAGACTTATTACAAAACTTAGATGTTACATTTGAATATGAAAAAACTCGCTTCTCTTATACAATCCCCCACAACTACACACCTGACTTTATCCTGCCTAATGGGAGTATTCTAGAATGTAAGGGATATTGGGATGGCGAGGATAGAAGGAAAATAAAAAGTGTTAAAGAACAGAATCCAGATATAGATCTGCGTATGGTCTTTCAATCACCCTTTAACACCATATCAAAGAAATCAAAAACAACATACGCCCAATGGTGTGAGAAACATGATATACCATGGTGCTCATTCCAAAACATTCCACTCGATTGGTTAATCGAACGATGACCGAAAGTGAATTTGTGGCTCACGAACCATGTGAAAACTGTGGCTCGTCTGATGGTAACTCTGTTTATTCAGACGGCCACAAATTCTGTTTCGTGTGTCAGACATACACACCTGCTGAAGGTGAACTGCACACTCATAAAATGTCTAAAAATGTCCACCTACAAGGCTCAGCTGAACGGCTGCAGAAACGGAACATATCTGAAAAAACTTGTCAATTCTACAAGATCTTTAGAGACGGAGATACTCTACGCTTCCCATATTTTACAAGCGATGGAGTTCTTCAAGGAGCAAAAGTAAAAACTAAGAAAAAAATATTCACCTATGAAGGAGTTTCCACTGATACCTTATTCGGTCAGCATTTGTTTCCTAACTCTGGTAAGCGTATTGTTATTACTGAAGGTGAACTAGATGCTGCAAGCTGTTATGAAGCTATGCCTGGATGGCCGATGGTCTCCTTACCGCATGGCGCTGCGTCAGCAAAGAAGGATATCCAGAAACAAATCCCACTCTTCCAAGGGTATGAGGAAATTGTTTTATTCTTTGATAGTGACGCCGCTGGCCGTCAAGCAACAGATGAGGCTTGCTCGGTACTACCGCCAGGAAAGGTTAAAGTCGCAAGGTTAGATGCTTATAAAGATGCATCTGACGCTTTGATGGATAACCAGGCGGAGTTAGTAAGACAAGCTATATGGAATGCTAAACCTTATCGTCCTGATGGTATTGTAGATGGCAAGTCACTATTAAAATTAGTAACTACACCACAACAACCATGCGCCTATGAGTATCACTTCAACGGATTACAAGAGAAACTTCACGGGATCAGGTATGGAGAACTTATTACAATTACTGCGGGCTCTGGTACAGGAAAAACATCATTCTGTAGGGAGCTTGCAGCTAGACTATGCGACCAAGGTGAACACGTTGGGATCCTGGAACTTGAAGCAAGTAATAGGAGAACCGCCATCGGACTCATGTCAGTCGCTGCACAAAAACCCCTACATATAGGGGAGCATGACGAAGAAGAACTCACCACCGCCTTTAACAATTCTATTGCCAATTGGAATCTTTTTTGTTTTGATGGCTTTGGAAGCTACGATCCTGACGTTATCTATAATAGAATCGAATACATGGCGACCGGATTGGAGTGTCGTATTATATTCTTAGACCACCTCAGTATACTACTTAGTGGTCTTGATGGTGATGAACGGCGTATGATAGATACTACTATGACTAAACTACGAAGTTTAGTTGAACGTACAGGTATCACATTATTCCTTGTGTCTCATCTTAGGAGAACAAACAGTGACACAAACCATGAAGAGGGTGCAAGAGTTACCCTCGGCCAATTACGGGGATCTGCTGCTATCGCTCAGCTTAGCGACACGGTCGTTGCACTTGAGCGAGATCAACAGGCCGACGCTGAACGAAGCTTTACGACAGTGCGAGTTCTTAAAAATCGCTATTCAGGCGAGGTTGGCGTCGCATGTGAATTAGAATACGATTTGTCCACTTGTAAATTTATTGAGCATGAAACTCAGGCAGAATTTAACCCAACCACAGATTTTTAATGGAGGTTATGAACACCCATGGTATGAATATTTAAAAAAACCTAACCCACCTACACCAGAAGCTATTGAAAAAGCAAAGTTTAAAGACAAAACTTATACTTGGAATGGTAGATGAATAGAACATCGAGTAAGTGGATACGGTTAGTAAGACTTAATACTGTATTTGATGGTCTGATATTTATTACTAATTTATTTATTGTTGCTGGAGTGCTTAGGCACTGGAACCACTTATGAAAACAGATAATCGGACTATTGTGTTCGATTTAGAAGCTAACGGTCTTTACCATGATGTTACCCAGATCCACTGTATTGCATACTATAATCCTGAAGTTGATGAAATTGAATCATTTAATGATGAATGCGATTGGAAAAATCCAACAAGAAGTGGTAAAGGTATGTCGTCTCCTGTTGTTCGAGCAATACAGTATATTCAGCAAGCTGAAGTTATTGTGGGCCATAATATTATTGGCTACGACTTACCAGTTATTCGTAAGCTTTATCCCTTCTTTGAGCCCGTTGGTATTATTATTGATACCTTGTTGCTTAGTCGCCTCTATCATCCACGACTTATGCGAATAGATAAGCAGAAACAGTGGAGCCACATGCCGATGCAGTTATATGGTAGACACTCACTTGAAGCTTATGGTTATAGACTTGGAGAGTATAAAGGTGATTATGGTAAAACAACAGACTGGAAAGAATGGAGTCAAGAATTAGAAGATTACTGTATACAAGACGTTCGTGTAACTAAGAAACTATGCGACCACTTCCGCCCTTACCTGGATGGGTCTTACTTGAACACCAGGTAGCCCACATACTTACACAACAGGAGATTTATGGATGGTACTTTGATGAACAAAGAGCTCAAGAACTTGAATCAACTCTCCGAAGAGAGCTGGAAACAACTACTGAGTTACTTCGAAAACAATACCCTTTCGTTGCAGGAGCGTTGTTCACTCCTAAACGAGATAACCGGACACAAGGATATGTTAATGGAGCACAGCTTCAACGATTAAAAGAATTTAACCCTACATCAAGAGATCAAATAGCATGGATACTCCAGACACATTTTGGCTGGACACCGACCCAGATGACGAATACTGGGAAGCCTATTATAGACGAGATAACTCTAACCTCGATAAACAATCCTTTCTCGAATCAATGTGCGAAGCTGCTGGATCTAACAAAGAAGCTTGGGATGCTTTCCGAAGGGATCAACGCATGGCTCAAGCTATCTACGAGTGCTAGTAGAATACATCATCATTGTTCTGTAGGCTGTGCTACTCATAGATGTAGTCATAGAAACCCAAACTTAGCCCAAGTACCAAGTGATGAAAGATTTCGCTGTTTATTCATTCCTACGCCAGGGATGGTTATGGTTGGTGCTGATCTTTCGGGGATTGAGTTGCGGATGCTTGCTCATTATCTCGCTAGGTATGACGGTGGTAGATACGCAGATATCTTACTTAATGGCGACATCCACCAAGAAAACGCAGATAAAATTGGAATTAGTAGAAAAGAAGTTAAAACAGTTACCTATGCATTCTTATATGGAGCAGGAGACAAAAAGATCGGCACATCCTTCGATGATAGCCTGGGGGAAATTGAATCAGCAAGAAAGGGTAAAGAAATTCGCGAAGCATTTGTTAACGCCATTGAAGGCCTTTCCTCTTTGCTTAAAGATATTGAACGACGTGCGGAAGACGGTTGGATCCGTGGAATCGACGGTCGTAATCTCCGCGTTAACAAAAGGCACATCGCCCTCAATTACCTCCTCCAAGGCTCGGCGGGAGTAATCGCCAAGAAATGGATGGTATTAGCTAATTCATTTGCTACATTAAAAAATAAAACTCATCAATTAGCTTTTATACATGATGAGTTACAATATGAAACAACACCAGACTATGTTGAAGATCTTAAGTTTTTACTTGAGTTAACAGCTAAACAAGCTGGTGAATACTATAATTTAAGGATTCCAATTGCTGCCGAGGCAAAGTCTGGGATCAATTGGGCGGAGGTACACTAATGAGTAATCATACTGTTTCTTTAGTACATTCAACTAAAGATGGAGATGATCTTATTGCTTATATGGCAAGGGTCTCTAATCCTTCTAACCAAAACAACAATAAAACAAGTCCTAAGCTTATACGGTACTTAATTAAGCATAAGCATTGGTCACCTTTTGAGATGGTTAATATGTGTGTAGAGATAAATACTACACGTTCTATATCAGCTCAAATACTTAGACATCGTTCTTTCTCTTTCCAAGAGTTTAGTCAAAGATATGCTATCGTTGAGGAAATAGGCAGTCCAATTAGACCTGAACTTAGAAGACAAGATTTAACTAATAGACAAAATAGTATCGATGATATTAATGCTATTGATAAAGAAATTTATGATGTTTTAGTAAAGAAACATTTTGAAGAATCAGTAGCTCTTTATCAGAACATGCTTGATAATGGAGTAGCTAAAGAATGTGCAAGAGATGTCTTACCAATGGCTTCTCCTACTCGGTTATACATGAACGGTACTTTAAGGTCTTGGATACATTACTGTGATTTGAGGTGCTCTAATGGTACTCAGAAAGAACACAGAGTCATTGCAGATCAGGTTAAAAATTTAATTAAAGAACAATACCCTTTATCATTTGAAGCGGCTTATGAATAAGTATGAAACTATTAATTGATGCAGACTTCATAGTTTATAAAAGCTGTGCAGCTGCAGAAACAGAAATCGATTGGGGTGATGATGTAATATTGGTGACAAGTAGATTCTCTGATGCTATGCAAGCAGTTAAAAGAGAAATCGAAAAAATTAAAACTAAATTTATGTGGGATGTGCCAGAGATTATTCTATTCTTCTCTGATTCTATAAATTTTAGGAAGAAAATTTTACCGGATTACAAAGGTCACCGCAATCGTAAAAAACCATGTGGTTACAAACGTGTAATCAATGAATTAAAGAAAACACATAAAGTCATTATCATGCCTACGTTAGAAGCTGATGATGCAATGGGTATCTACGCTACTAAGAACCCTGGTAATACAATTTGTAGTCCTGATAAGGATATGAGACAAATACCTGGCAACTTATATGACATGGAGAAATTCACACTCATCGAAAACAGTGAAGGACCTAAATGGCATCTTATACAAACATTATCAGGGGATCAGACTGATGGTTACGCTGGTCTTATTGGTGTTGGTGTCAAACGTGCACAGACGCTTTTTGAAAGTAAAGGTTACAGTTGGAAAACTGTAGTTGAAGCTTATGAAGAAAAAGGGTTTACTGAAGATGATGCATTGTTAAATGCAAGGCTTGCAAGGATTTTAACAGTAGATGATTATGACTTCAAACTCAACAAACCAAAACCCTGGACTCCCGCCGCCGATTACAAAATTGACGGTGGAGCAGGATCTAAAGTTAAGGCTACTGCATGATAATCTAGTTAAGCCTGAAACACAGAAAGAAGATATAATAACTGTCTTCATGGCACTACAAGAACAAGCTTTTGTTCTATCTAATTCACTCACTAATTTAGTACACAAATGGCCAAAACCACCACAGGTCCCTATTATTACCAACGAGGAGCTATCCAAGTCTGGGATTTTATTCGTGATCAACGACTCAACTTCCACTTAGGTAATGCTATAAAATATATTTGTCGTTATGGTCATAAAGGTGACTATAATACACAAGTATCTGATCTAAAAAAAGCCATCCATTATTTAAATGATGAACTCAACAACCTCGAACGATCAAGAAACCGTGAAGATTTATCCAGATTTACACAAGACTCGATTGTCTTCACAGGCTCAGGACTTCAGGGAGGCTTATCAACTAACATGCTCCCCTTCAGTTCAAGTCCGTACCAGACAGAGGAATCTTATTACAGAGGAGTTCAAAGAATTTTTGGAAGCGGAGGGGATGTTATTTCGTTCGGGGATTCAATATCCACAGAATTGTCTGAAGGAATTAGCTGATTTAGTTTATGTATGTTATCAATACGCTTCTAATATGGGCTGGGATTTAGATGAAGCTATGCATAGAGTACATGAAAGTAATATGTCAAAATTAGATGAATACGGTAAACCAATATTAAGAGAGGACGGTAAAGTCCTCAAAGGACCAAACTATCAACCACCAAATTTAGAAGACCTAGTTTAATGTCAACATCACTTATTTCCCGCACCGGTCGGGTCCAATCATGGTTGGATAACCCGGAATCGAGACTCCCTGTATCTTGTACAGTCTTCGTTGTTGAAGATTCAATGGAAGGACCAGAGGGAATTGAAGCCAGCTGGAGATTCGTGTCGCATGCATTGCGCCACGGTGCAGGCTGTGCAGTACATCTATCAAAACTCAGACCTAAAGGTCACGAGAATGGCCGAGGTTTAACAGCCTCAGGCCCAGTATCATTTGCAAAAATTTATTCTACACTAAATGAAACACTTAGAAGAGGGGGACATTACAAAAACGGGGCGGTTGTGGCCCACCTTGATATTAACCATGCCGATATTCTTGATTTCGTGCGGACTTCTCGTACCGAACTTGCCTGGATTAAAAGATGCGTCGACCTTACAGAAGAAACTTGGTTCAACGCCGGAACTGAAGTTAGAGACGCCATCATTCACGGAATCAAATCCGGGGACATCTGGCTCAACAAAATAAAGCACGATAAAAATGG
>Ga0208011_1000508_pt1 | contig 14826 bp, 6 predicted proteins | sample 7_EtaG_FD_184080 | JGI IMG/M metagenome (GOLD analysis project Ga0208011, IMG submission 184080) | Marine viral communities from the Subarctic Pacific Ocean - 7_ETSP_OMZ_AT15161 metaG (SPAdes) (version 2) | ecosystem: Environmental > Aquatic > Marine > Oceanic | place: Pacific Ocean | collected...
GTATCTAAAATGCTAGTGTTTGCTATACCAAGTATATGATTGTTTGTACCATCACTAGTTCCAACAAAATAACTATAAGTTTTACCTATTGACGTTATAGTTGTCCCAGAAGGAATATTTAAACCAAGAAGAGAAGTATTAGAACCATCAATAATTCCTTCAGTATTGCCAATACCAGTTACAGTTGAAAAACCACTAATAATATCTCCAGTAAATATTACTCCACCAACAATAGTACTTCCAATTGATATTCCAGTTGCAGCAATCCCAGTTAAAGTTGATCCTGGTGTATATATTAATTCTTCACCATCCTCAAAGAAGTGACGTGTTATATTAATTATTCCATTTTCATTATCTAAAATGCCAGATTTTTTAGGATTGAAAGTTTTTCCAAATATTGGTGTTCTATTCCAATTCATATCAAAATTTAATCTATCTTTTCCAAATATATTGATAGAACCATACTTTGCTATAGAAATATCATTTTTACTTGAACCAACATTTAAAGTATTTGGTACATTAAATTCGTCAAATTCTGCATAAAGAATTTGATCAACAGATTGGATTAATAATGATTCGTTAATAAAATCAGTGTCGGGGTAAAAATACAAGTTAATATCAGTTCCACTATTTACAGCACCAAATGTACCAATACCATTTGATCCAGTTGCAACAAATGGATTTGCAACTAATGATGTATTCGTTTGATCTCCAACCAATGAAACTTCATATAAAGTTATTGTTTCACCTATACCAGAATTTGCTGTAGTTGAAATTCTAATTAGTGATTTTAATGCAGAATCAACAGAAGAATCTAAAGTTTTTATTATTGTATTACCAGTAATAGTATCAAATTTACTTTCTATTCTAGAAGACTTTTCAGTTCCTGGAATTTGATCATCAGATAAGAATCTGTAAGTTCCTATTCCAAGGCCAGTATCTCCAATAGCAACGGTTTTACTCTTTAGTACAATATTATTACCAGAAGTATTTGTAAAATTGAGGAAAATGTTGCCAGAGTCTACATCTAAATTAAAAGTTCCCAAGAAACCTTCAGATAATCCACTTAATTGTGCTTTTGAATCAAAATAATACTCGGAAACTTGGGTATCATTACCATCATAAATTCCAAAAACTTCATAATAATTAAAACTATAATCATCTGTGTTTATGATTAAGTTAGATGATTTTATTGTATGATATGATGCAGATGCTCTAAAAATAGAAGTTACAAAACCAACTGTCGATTCTACAGTTCTTGATTCACTGAATATTCTCATAAATCCGTGATCAGTGACACCAAACCCAACACTCGATTCTAGTCTAAAATAATCTCTGTATACTTTTAAATTATAATTGGTATTGAATGGATCTGTGGGTTTAAATATTAATTGTGGACTTCCAATATTATTAATAACTCCTTCAAAATCACCTAATTTTTCTTGTCCAGTAAAAAGATTGTTTTTGTTTAAAGTATATGTGTTATTAAAATCATTAAGAATAACAACGTCAGATAATTGATACTCTTTTTGAGAGTTAAACTCATTTAGTTCATTAAATATTTGAACTAAGAATTGTGAATAATAATCAGTAACATCATAATTAACTGCTACAAGTGTATCTTCTTTATTAACTTCAGAACTAGAAAAACTATTGCTAATGTCATCTATTTGCAAAACTCTATTAGTCTTACATTCGATAAAATTTGATAACTTTTTATTTCTAAGTTTTACCAATGATGTGGATTTTTCTAAAGAGTCATCATCAACCACCATATCAAAATTTCTTATAGTATCAACCCTAGATTCTTCATTTAAACTTATAACAGTTGATAGTGATGATGTTCCAGCAATTCCAGTAGATGCTGATGAGGTAAATCCAACCTCACCAAAATTTCTAGTTCCAATTGGGTGAGATAATTTTGATAGAGGTTCTATAAATTTGCTATATTCTACATCACTTTTAATAGAATATGATAAGGTTTGGTAGTAATCATTATCTGCCAATGCTTGTGTATCATAATTTAACTTACCAGTATCTTTATACCATCCCAAAGAAGCATTACTTAGAGAATTAAATCTAAATTTGCCACTATAATCAAATGAACCAACAATCAATGCTCTTGAATTTGAAATATTTCCTTGTATAGTATCAAATTTTTCAATATTATTTGTAGATGATACTTTCAATGAGTTAATAAATGTATTTTTGACATTAATATTTTCTGTTACGCCATTTATTGATAATAATTCTCCCTGTTGAAAAGAACTAATAACCTGATTTGTTTCAAAGGTGGGATAGTTATTTTGATTTATACCAGTAGCATATGAAGTTAAATTTTGTGGTATACCAGGATTTGATGTATATTGAGAAATGTCATATTTCAAAACAGCATTGCCAGGATCATTAATAAAATCAGTTACCTCAAAAAATACATATCCATGATCTGAAGAATTATATCCATCTCCAGGTGTAGATTCATTTCCAAATTCATCTACAGATATACCTTTTACAACACCCTCAACAAATACTTTATCACCAGATATGAATGGAGATTCCTGAAATCCAAAAATAGGTGGAGTTCTAACCTTTGCATGTACAATGCCATTTTCTACTGTTGATATTCCAGTAATAACCACACCATTTGTATTATTTGTAGTAAATAATTGGTGTTTAGATGATTTTAAACCATTGGGTGGTGTAATAACCGATATAGCACCAATAGAAGAATTATTCATACCAACTTCCAAGATTCCAGTAGATATTTCTTTTCTGGATAGTGTATCAACTAGAACTATAGATGGTTTCGAAATATAATTTTTTCCACCAAATACGACATTAATATCGGTTATTTCTTCATTGTCACTTAAGAGTAATAATGTATTAAAGTTTGAAGATGGTCTTAATGTTGGATCTGATGCATAATCATAACCATCATTTAATATTTCAATAGAGTTAAATTTTCCAATAGTATCAGTTTCAACACTAATGATTGCATTTGTTCCAGAAACTCTTCCAGAATTTGTAGTATCAATTCCAACAAATCTTGGTAATGAAGAATATCCCGATCCTTTATTGAGAAGATTGATTTTGGATATTGGACCAATTGTATTAAGAGAATTTGTACTGTAACTAATCTCTGCTTGATTTTTTGTATATGATAATGATTCTGGTATAGATGATAAAGATATATCAAATGTAGTTCCAGAAGAGTTGGAAATTACATATTGATCTTTATTGTAAAAGCTGTCAATAAAAATTATCTGATACTTATTTTCATTTTCATTTTCAAAGACGGGTTTTGTATCTTTTAATATGCAGTAATATAATTCTGGAAGATTATTATCATATTTAATATCGACTATCCCATCATTTCCTAGAGAACCACTAACTCTTACATTAAAAGTAGATGTGGTTCCTGTTGAAACATAGGGTTTCGTAAACTGCTTGTCTGAAAAAATATTAAATTCATATCCACTTAGAGTAGAATCTGATAAATCAAATCTTAAAGTTCCATTCTTAATTCCAAGTATTTTTGGATTTATATTACTTATTTCCTGTAAGTTACTACCACTATTTCCTATCGAAATTGTATTGGGTGGATTAGAAATAGAATCTTGATAGGTATTGCAAAGTTTTATTTTACTGCTATCATATCTGTTAATAAAGTATATACCTGTACTTATTCCACCTGATACAAAATTATCGGTTGTGTATAAAATCTCATCTCCAGTTACATAATGATGCGAATCTATGTTAATCGTATTATCATCAGTATTTACTGAAAAAGAAGAAAATCCAATTGGATTAACTATGAGTTTATTAAAATCCTGATTGTATTTAAACAATAATGCTGAAGTAGTTGCAATTCCACCAGTGACGGTATTTGGTACTACTTTCAAGGAAATCAACTCATCATTTAATATATTATGATTTAAATTGGTGGTGATTGTTGATGTTATTTTTGTAGATGTTCCTGTTACATTAGTTTCATCTAATTTTTCAAATTTATAATCATCATAATTTGAATAATTACCCCAAAAAAATAAACCAGATGATGTGGTAGTTAATCCAATTTGAGTAACTATTCCAATATAATCATTTGATTTTTTAATAACAAACAATTCCTGTGTATTGCCACTAAATGGTATTGAAAATTGAGTTCCATTGGACTCGTTAGATACCATCAGGGCACTTGGAGCATCATCATTACTAAGTGTGAAGAGAACTTTATCATTAGTTTCAAATTGATGATTTGGTAAGTATATTGATAACGTTTTTAGTTCTACTTCTCTACTTATATCACCATAGGTTAAAGTTGTGGGAGAATATGAACCATCTTGAGTTCCTATACCAACTACATCATTGGGGTTAAAATTATATGCTTGAGTAAGATTACTTTCAAAATAATCTGAAACTAAATTAAACTCGAATTGTGAAGGTTTAATATTAATACTATCTGATATAGTATGTGCTAATCCTGCAGAATGCCTTCTACATCTCAAAACATTATCTTCACTATAAACGTTTAATATTGTGAAACTTTCACCACCAGTACTTACACTACTACCAATACTAATTGATGATGGGATTGTATCAACTTGCAAATCCACTGTTTCGCCAATTTCGCTAATACTACCACTATCAATACTATTTGTAAGAATAATTGTTTCATTTTCGACAGAAATTTTATGGTTACCGTTTAAAAAATCTGCAGAAGATGTGCTAATACCGCTAATCTCTATTCTATCATTATTAACTAAATCGTGTGATGGTAAAATATATCCTTTTATTGTATTACTATTTTCCCAAGTGAAGGTAACATTTTCGTTCAAAGTATATGTTGTTTGAATATTTTCAATTGTTGCACTATTTTTTACTTCTACAATTTCTGCAGAAACACCACTTCCACCAGTATTAGTTTCATTAAAAATTAAAGTATCACCAACACTATAACCATCTCCTGCATTATCAATTACCAATCTATCAACTGATCCAGATTGTACAGATTTTATATCACATCTTTGTCTAGTTCCAAAATTTTTGGGGATATAATAGTTTGATGAATTTTCTCTATTTACTCTATATGGTGAAGTATTTCGTAATAAATTTGCAGAATCTAAATCATTATTTTGATCTAATGCAAATTGGTTAACTGGTACAGATTTATAAGTATTTCCAACAAAGTATGGAAACTCTGGAACAACTCTAGTTTCTGCAGCAGTTGCAACGTCTAATTTTGTACTTGCAAAATAAGCATAAACTCCATTTGGAAATTCTGGAGTTTTAGTAAATCTACCATTATGTCTATCTAAATCTCCTGCATCTGTAAATTTGTAATCTTCAATAAAAAATCCTGGTGGTAAAATGTTTATGGAAGGTCTATTAACTATATTATCAGAATTTAAAACATATCCTGTTTCTAATCTCTTTATTGAAGATGTAAATGACGTTGGATCTGAATATCCATTTGGACCGTAGATTGGGTTACCATCTTTAGCCCATCCAATTATTACTGAATGATTTGTGTTGGGATTTGGATCACTAAACTCTAATCCTTCTCTATTGGAAAAATAACCATTGACCCCGTATGTTAAAGCATTTTTTTCTTTATTTTCTAAATAAAAATCACCAGGATATCTATAGAAATCATTAACTGTTAAAGATCTTATATTTGGAATAATAAAAGCACCTTGACCAGGTGTAGATATATTGATAGAAGTTGAATTATCATATCCAGTACCACTGTTTATCACAACAACAGAATCTAGTAGACCATCTATAATAACTGCTCTCAGAGTACAACCTAAACCTTTACCAATGACTTCTAGATCTACTGAAGAACTATAATTTTCACCTTTATTTTGGACTTGAACTGATAAAACTTTACCACCAACTATCAGAGGTTTTAATTGTGCACCATTTCCAGTTTTAATTGATACTATTGGTTTAATATTCAAATTTAAAGCAGTTGATCCATATTCAGATCCCTTTTCATAAAGATATGCATCAATAACTTTTCCTCTAACTTTGGGTGTTAGAGTTATTGTAGAAACTATTCCTGTATATTCTGCAATAACTTCAACTGAAATTTGTGGATATGAGAAATTTTGATATCCTTCTCCAAATGAAGATATAGATATATTTTTTCTTTTCTTATAATTTTCTTTTGATTCTTCATTTTCATCACTATCCTTTTCACCACCGTCTGCAAGTTGGAAAGAATTATTATTTATTTTTAATACGTAATATTTTTTAGAAGTATCTAATCCTTCTATGCCAGTTTCACTATACGTATAATTTAGTAAATCACCATCTCTAAATCCATGATTTTCAAATACAAAAGTATTACCAGCAGTGTGAATTCCAGACGGTAGTATATTCAATGATCTATTGGTATAGTCTTCACCCGAATTTACAATTCTAACATACGATAATACCGTAATTGGGTCAAAAACTCTAAATTTGTGAGTTCCATAGTTGTTGATGGTTGTCAAACCAACAGTATTGATTCCGCTCGATAAATCTGAGATGGTATTATATAATCTAATGCTGTTTGGATTGAGAATTTCTGGGAAATAAATACCGCCATCAACTAATCTTCCACCACTATCCAAATTAGACCCATTAAAAGAACCAATACCAATACCTAAATTTTCATTGGAATTATAGACTATTTTTTCTCCACTAGTTAAACCATGACCAATTTTAAAAATAAAACTATCGTTAGCAGGATCCACTGACCCACCAATTTCAATATCTGCAGCATTAAAATCTATTGTTCTATATTGTCTTTTAGTAATAGGTTCAAAAACTGCATTTTTACCATTTCCACCTTTAGCATAAATTGTAATTATTCTAGATACACCAAATTGTTGTGGATCAACAAGAACATCTTGAAAAGATCCAGAAACTACCAAATTCATTTTTGCCGTAGTTCCAACTCCAACATTATAGTTTGGAGAACTTATCTCAGAATCTGGTGGATTGATAACATCATACCCAAATCCTTGATTTGATACATTTAATGAATCTAATGGACCAAAAAATACTTTATCGTCAGATTTGTAGTTAATAACATCGACACCATTCGCTAAAATACCAATTACACCACTTTCAGTTTCATACTCTTTTTCAGATAAACTAAATGATCTTTCTAATGGAATTTTTTTCAGTGAATTAGATGGTTCAATAATCTGACTAGCATGTTGCTCTAAAATAAAAGTATGCGTCCCTAGTTCAATATTTTTATCAAATTTTAAAAAATCTGATACTGGTAAAAATGAAAGTGCTGAATAAAGTCTTATCTTATTTGTTGGTTCTAAAACTTCAACATAAAATATCTCAAAATTTGGCAATTCTGATATAGAATTTTCCGTAGTATAAAAATACTTTACAGCATCTCCAGTTAAAAATGGAACTTCATCATCAAATGATAAAACTGTATATTTTTGTGCACTAAATCCATCAAAAAATAGATTAGCATCTGAAGATGATGTAATTGTCTTGCTAACTTTTTTAACATCTAATGTTATATCTCTAGATGGTAAAGAATTTGATGCAATATACATGTCATCTTCATAACTATATGCATTTTGAACATCAGATAAAACATTTTCATTTCTAATTTGAACTTTTGTACTATTAGCAAAGTTCAAATTTCTTCTTATTGCAATATTTTGTTGTGGTAAAATATCTGGAATTGGTGTGTCTAGAGTTACTATTCTTCCAACAATAGAATTTACCTTTATATTATCTAAAATTGCAGTTTCAGTGTCTTTTAATATAATGGCAACAATTTCATTGTTACCTAAACTATTCGGATCAGGTTCTTCATGAAGAACTATTTCAGCACTTCCGATATTGAAATTAAAAATATCATAACTCGTTTTTACATTATAGTTTAATGCTCCAAAAGAATATTCTTTTATAGTTTTATCTACTATATCAACTCTAACATCATCTCCAAGATCACCAATTTCAACAACATCATTATCGGACAATAAAGTAAAATCATTTATACCATCAATTGAAACAAGAGAACCTATAACAATAAAATCAATTCTTTTTGAAGTATCACCATCTTCAAAACCATATACGGTAGAATCTTTTTGGTAAACATTTTTATTTTGAGAAATGTTATCTACTACGCTAGTGCAATTATAAAATTGGTTAATACTCTTATCTGTATATGTTATTTCATTACCTTCAATTACAATTGTTCCAGAATTTTCAAAACCTATTGTCGAATCTACAGTTATAGTAGTATCGCCAACATTAGTAGGTTCTAATGATTTTGTTTTTGGTGTTATTCTGAAATTGCCATCAATTAAATCATCATCACCATACCCATAAAATAAATGAATTTTATAAACTGTTTTATTATTTTTTGTGGATATGTCTACTTTTGATACTGGACCAGAAAATGATCCATCAAAACTTTTTATTTGTTGACCAACTAATTTAAATGGATCGCCACCATTAGTTAATAAGTCGCAAACAACAATTTTTCTACGAAGATATTCAGCATCTGATGGTTTTATTAAATAATCTTCTGGATTTATAATTTTTGGATTGGTATCATATAATATTTTAAATAATATCCTAATGGATTCTTCAGTTCCTTTTGATTGATAAAATGATTTTACATTAGATATGAATGTGTTTGTGTTTAACTCATTTGTAAAATCAAATTCTTCAAACCCAGGAGTATAAATTTGTTTTAATTTTTTGAAAAAGTTTTCTAAAAATAATAAATTTAAATTTTTGACTGATGATCCTGAGGTATGTGCTGCTGAATTTGTTGAGGAAAAAACTAATTCTTCAGGATTATCAATTGCTTCTAATTCAGTTATTCCAGAAAATCCACGTATACATCCAGTCAGACTATTCCCATCAATACCAGTATATGTTATTACTTCATCATCAATTTGCAACAACCCATAAGATTTTGGAAATCCTCTTGTTGTTGATAATGTAATAGTACTATCAGAAGATGATATATCTGCAGATATTGTAATGTTATTGTTATATAATTTTTCGTTCAAATAGTGAAAACTTAGATATTGGTCTAAGTTTTCGATAATGTCTACTGGACCACCTTCAAATTCTTGTGAAATATAGTATTGCTTCAAAAATTCGGAAAATTTTGGATTTTCATCCAAAATAAATTCTGGTATTTGATTACTAACAATTTCGTTTATTTTAATCCTATTTTCAAAACTTGTCGATATCATATTACCTCGTTATTTTGCCGTTTGAATAACTTGAAGATATTGGAAAATCTACTCCCGACACTTGTTCACCAGAAACAATACTATCTCTTAGCATATTTATGCTGTTTGTTGATGTATTAATATCGAAAATAACATAAAGATCTTTTAAACCTATAACATCATTAGACTCTGGATAAGATTGAATTTCAACGATACCGTTTGGAACTTGTGTTGATGTTATTTTTAATGTGTTAATTATTATTGCTCCAGTTTTATAGTTTACTGTTCCAACAGATTTTTTAACAATTTCAAATAAATCTTGTTCTTCTAAGGGTTTTACAATTGCTAATTGACCAATATCTGATGAATCGGCAACATCAACAAAGAAACATGTACTAGTTTCACTTTCAATAGTAAATCCAGTACTTTTTATATTATACTTACCAATTTCTTTATGAAATTCATTACCAAAACATAATTCGTATTGTGCAAAATTATTTAATGCACAATTCAAATTTCTTCTCATTTTAACTTTGGTTATATTTGAAGTAATAGCACTATCGACGTTATCAATCAATTGAACTGCTTTACTATATCTAAATCTTCCAGAAGAATTTGCTGATTGAATAGATTTGCCATATTTGTCAAGAGTTGTTATAATTTTTTCTTTTATAGAATTTGGGTTTGAAACTCTATTAGGATTATAGTAAACTGATGTATCAATCTCAACATAAAGAACCTTCAGATCTGTAATATGGTGGTTAATTCCTATAACACCATATTTTTTTATTTTTTTAAGTATATCTTGTTTAGTAAAATCTGATAGACGGTATGAATCTTTTGGTTTTATACTTATAAAGACATTACCAAACTGTGGTGGTGATAAAACTTCTCCCCCAATCACAGTAACCGCTTCCGTATTAGGATAAACATATTTAATTATAGATTCATAATCAACAGATGTTACTGCTCTATATTGTGATGAATATAATCTTGGTGCGAAATATTTGATTGAATCAAGACTTTCAATTTCTTCACCACCAGAAGCATTTGCACTAGTTGTAACTGAAATTGGTGTAAATGGTGTTATTAGTTGATCTTCATTATTTGCCAATACACCAGCAAATGTAAATAATGCTGCACCATTTCCAGTAGCACCATCAGTTACAATATAACTTATTTCTACATTACTACCATTATCTAATTTTTTACCAAGAATACCATCTCCAAATACCACTTCATATCTACTATTTTCAATTTCTTGTATTAAGAATATTCTAGAATTTTTATCAATTTCAATAATATTATCAACTACATTATATACGATGTTATCAACTTTAACTCTTATTGTATCAGTATCAATATTGGGATTATCTAAAATAAATTTTTGCGTTTCTTCTACAATATTGGAAAAAGATCTTTTAACTACAGTTCCTTGAAATATATCAATATTCGTAAAAGATGCTGTTGATTCTCCCTGTGGTACAGTTGCAACTAAATTATCTGGAATTGAGAAAGTGTATGAAGTATTTTCTGTTGCTCCAACACACACTAATCCAGATTTTAAAATAACTTGAGTTGGTGATGTTACATCAGATTCAAAATCAACATCAAATGATATTGTTGCTTTTGCTGAGGTTTTTGATCTTGGAACGTAACCAACGTTTCTTGCTAACGAAACAACATTTTCTCTAACTGTTGCCGAGTCTAAAAAAGACTCATTGGCAATCATATTAGCATTAAATGCTGTAATGTATGTATTATATGCTAATACATCAACTAGTATGGATAAATTAGATCCTTCAAAATCAAAATCCGTAAAATTAGAATTTGATCTCAAATAATCTTTTAAAGAGACCTTTAGTTGGTCAAAATCTAGATTTGCAAACTTTGTAAAAGGCATTTTTTTATCTTGTTGCCTCTAAAAGGTATGAGAATTGTTGTGTTTCTGTTTGACCAACAATAGTAAAGTATATATTTATTTCAAATGCGTTATTATTTGAATCTGGAGTTACTTCAACTTGAGTATCTTCAACTCTAGGTTCATAATTTGTGATTGCAACTTTAATATAATCCTGTAATAATGAGGCAGTACCAAAATCAATAAATTCAAATAATGTTGGTTTAACATCTGATCCAAATGAAAGATTAAAAAACCTCTCATTTGGAGTAGTTTGTATAATATTTTTTATAGAGCGTTTGATCGCAGTTTCATTCAACAGTACAGATATATCTTTTGTAACTGGATGCATATCAAAAGATAAGTTAATATCTTTGAATGAAGTTGATATTCTTTCTGTTGGCATTAATCTAATAGATCGTACTCTTTTTTTTTATTTATATCACTCTTCAAGTAAATTTTCTTTTTTATGATCTACATTATCATGCATAACTTCTTGAATGCAATATTCTTCCACACAATCATTTGTTTTTTTAGGTAATGACCAGTAATCTGTGGTCAAACTTGTAGTACCCCACATTTTCTTCATATAATTTTTGTTTCTATCAACTGGTGAATTGCCCATGTTACTCCTGTTTTAGTTATAAACAGAACTTTTTGAGGGGTTTCTATCCCTACTTGTGATATTTATTATGAATCTAAAGAAGGTAGATTGGCAATCAAACAAGTCATATTTTATCTGCCCTGTCCTCTATAACGCTTTCGTGCTTTGTTACGAGACGAAGCAGCATATTTTGTATGTTGCCCACTTCCTTGACGCGACTTTTTCGGCCGCGCCTCAACAAAACCACCACCTTTATGCATTGCCATAATACTTAGTCTCCGTTAATAAATTCAGTCTTTAGTTCGTCTGGACTTGGAGAGTTATGCTCGTAAAATTTTTGAGCATAATCCTCCATGATATTGAAATATTCTTCCTCAGTAAGATCCGCATGAATTACTTCACCTTTTTTAAGGATATTATACTTCTCGTTAGTCATTCAAATAACCCTTGTTTTTTCGTGCCCAACTCTGATATTTGGATCACACCAAATCTCAAATCCTGCTGCAATTGCATCTAAACAGAAAGATACATCCTCTCCACACATGTCTTGTACTTCGCCAGATTCAAAAACTTGCATCTTCGGAGCAAACCATGGATATTTGATTTCTTTGTGCTCAAATACACCGTTCTTAATCAAAAGCCATCCAAATCCTGCATAGTCTACAGTAAATGGTTTCTTACGCTTCTGAATACTATCGATAGTTTCATGATTCATTACTCCACCATTACTTCGGAAGTCTTCTTCTTCCATCCAGTGTGCAACAGATGTTGTATGCCCATCTTCTGTACAATACCATCCACTTGCAATCTCCTTGTCCATTAAAATAAGTTGCAAAAGTTTTTGAGTATTGAAAACAATATCACTATCAATCCATAATTGATAATCATAATTTAGTTTTCCGTCCCATGGAATTTGATCTGGTCCACGTAGTACATTCGCACCTAGGCACTTGCATCGCGCAAAGTTTACCATAGAACTATAATCTTGTGAAATCTGAATTCTTGCTCCGATTTGTACAAGATCAAAACACATCTGTACAAAGTTTTTCAGATATGTATAAGAAACGCTTCTACCTGGAAGACAAAATACAATCGATTTCCCCTTCAACATTTCTTTTGCTTTATCATAATCATACTCTGGTTCTGTGGGAGATGATTTTGTTGGTGTCTTTGCTTTTACAGTAAATCCTTTAGCCATAATGGAAATAATTTTACATCAGTATCATACAATAATTATGTATAAATGTCAATCGCCCTTATATTCTGATACGACGATTTCATTACCCTCTACCTTTAAATTTAATACAGTATCTTCATACCACCCAAATTCATTTAAAATCCACTCTGGAATTTGCATAGTATACTCCCCAGTAACAGCATCAACACTAATAGATGATGTTTCCTTTTCCGTATTCTTTTTCATACTATAACTTCTCTTAACATTTTATATAGTATTTGTAAATATTTGAATTTAATCCCATGGGAGATTATTTTTTTGCGAAAAAAAATTTGGATTTCAATGTATTATTGTTCTCGCTTGGGTAACACTTTATAGATTAGGGGATCCATGGCGTTTTAGCCACGCGCCCCGCGCCACGAACCCCCCACGCGGGGGGCCCTGCTGTGGTCACGAACGAATGGGCACTGCCTCAGCGCACATCATCCAACGCCGTTGATGTGGTGCTCTGATTAACGGAGCGGGAACCTGCGCCAGTACGAACGCGGGAGGATCCTCCTTTGATTCGGTTTGCCCAACGATTGGCGCTAGCACCATGGGCAACGGGCAGGTGGGTAACCTTAAATTGAATGCCGTCGATGGTTGCAGTTTTCATGGGGTTGTTTCGCTTGGTTGTATTGTACAGGATCTGAGGCATTAATGCAACCCTCAGGCAAGGGCATAATTGTTAATCCATGCCCCTGCGCTCTGCTTCAGATTCATGAGGAGGCGCAGCATATCGCGGCGGCGCACGGTGTGGGCGCTGTAGTGCCCTGATTGCCAAAATACCATGGCGCGGCGGCGAAAGGGATAAAGGCGAATCTGTTCAGAGGCGCTAGATTGGGGGGTGGCGATGATGAGGCAGGTGTTAAGCATTTGAGGGGGGGGTTGCGCTTAGTGCTATTGTATCACGGAAAGGGGTTAACCTCTCAAAGATCCCAGATCATTTCATTCATTTCATCAGCATCGATGCTGGGGTCCATCCATCTCACGCCGTCTGGTGTGATTTGTCCATAGATGTTCTCAAGCATGGGGATGAGTTCATCATATGAAGTAGCACGACGGGCGAGTGAATACATGCCCTCATCATTGCCCAACCACAGTGCCGCATTCCAAGTCTCATAGTTTGCCCAACCATTCATGCTGTGTCCTGTGCGTTTGTTCTTTTAAATTCTAGTCGATGCCCTAGGGGTCTGCCCTTAGGGTTGTGACAGTGTGGTGACTGGATTAGAAATCGATTGGGTTGAGGGTTGGGTCGTAACTAGGACGCTGACCAGGTTTGTCATCACTATCCCCCAAAACAATAGTGTCAAGAATTCGGAGAATTTCGCTACCCGTAGAACCCTAGCGAAGGAGCGAAATGAGAACATTGCGGGTCATTTTGAAAAAAAAGGTATAAAGAAAGAGGGGAGGATTAATCCCCTCTAAGTGTTATCAGGCAAGGCGCATTCCGTTGCGGAACTTTACTGTCTGCATTTCGTCAAATGTTTCATTGAAGACGCGAACAAACCAGGTCCAATTCTTTTGAAATACCTGCTCATTCTTTGTTCCGCATCTATATCCAAATTCATTAAGAAGTGCATTTAAGCGGGATTTTGTGGTCTTTGATTGTTTGCCACCATCATAAAGTTTCATTGAATCTTCATCAACCTCAGCAATCAAGTTGCCGTGTAGGTAGACCTTTGAGATACCATCTTCAAGTGTGACGCATGTGTTCGCCGAAGTCCAGTTCGTGTTATCTTTGATTGCTTGGATCATCTGGGTTTCAATTTTACGCATGAGAGGCAGGTAGAAGGAGTTCAGAGGTGTGGTAAGGTGGCGTCCCCTCCACTCCTATAAGATACACGATATCGGGGGTCTGTGCCGTATGCTTGTGCCAGTTTACCAACTT
>Ga0208011_1000511_pt1 | contig 14780 bp, 19 predicted proteins | sample 7_EtaG_FD_184080 | JGI IMG/M metagenome (GOLD analysis project Ga0208011, IMG submission 184080) | Marine viral communities from the Subarctic Pacific Ocean - 7_ETSP_OMZ_AT15161 metaG (SPAdes) (version 2) | ecosystem: Environmental > Aquatic > Marine > Oceanic | place: Pacific Ocean | collected...
GCTAAGAAAGCTGGTAAAAATATTAAAGGAAAAGATTATGATCACAAGGATCGTAAATTCAAATCAATAAAAGCCAATCGCGGTAACGACGGTAAAGGCACTAAAAAAGAAAAATAACATGGCATTTAAAATGAAAGGAAGCCCAATGAAGAGAAACTTTGGAATTGGAGCATCACCAATGAAAAATAAACCAGAAGAAAAAGTTGTACAGACGCGTGATGCCACAAGTATTACTAGAAGTAAAGGAAAAGAGTCAAGTACTTACAAAATGGACACAACGAAAACAAAAATCAATAAAGACGGTTCTAAAACATACACATTTACAAATGATTTAGGAAATTCAATAAAAGAAGTACACTCTTCTAAGCCTAGCAGTACTATTACAAAAAGTTAAAAAATAGGGAAATACCCTAAACCAAGTCAATATTAACCTAAAAACCAAAAAAATGACTTATTTATACTATAAGACCAGTTCAACTGGCACAATTAAACCGAATGAAACAACCATTAAACACTGGAAACACCTCGCTGAAAAGAAAAACTGGCGAATTACCCAATTACCTAATGGATTTTACCAAACAGAATGCTTAAATCCTGATAAAGAGGATACATGGCAAGATGTTACGCGTAGAGAAACAGTAGAAGGTGCAGAAACTGCAATAAATGGCAGTGTTAAGCACTTCGCAGATAAATTAGAGGCTACAAAAGGGCCGAAGGTTGTAAAAACTTTTGAATAGAGTATAGTTTAATCAAATTTAATTTAATATATGGAATACAATCAACCTAGTGAGATTGTCAAAGATGTAAACTTTGGCGATGTCGCTAACAAAAAAGTAGTTGCTGGCGTTGAAAAGCTAGCAAAAGCAGTAAAATCAACCTTAGGGGCATCTGGTAAATGTGTAATTTACGAAGATGCTAGAGGTTTACCGGTAATAACAAAAGACGGAGTAACTGTAGCAGAATCAGTTGTCTTATTTGACCCGGTTGAAAATATGGGTGCTACCCTTATTAAAGAAGCTGCTAGAAATACAGTGAGAGAAGCGGGTGACGGTACTACTACAGCTACCGTCCTTGCTGAATCTCTGTTAAATGAAGTTAATAGTTGCGATAAAGATGTGACTATAAGAGAAATAAAAACCGGAATTAAATCCGGTCTTAAGAAGGTAAATGATTACCTAGATAAGATTTCTGTCAAGATCGAGGGCGATATGCTGGAATCTGTTAGTTCAATTAGTTGCAATAATGACGCGGAACTAGGAAAGATTATAGCAGAAGCTTATACTAAAGTAGGTAAAGATGGTGTGGTATTAATGGAAGAGTCCCCAACTGAAGAAACATACGTTGAAGTAGTTGACGGAGTTCAGATAGATTCAGGACTCACATCTCCACATTTTATTACTGATAAGGACAAGCAAGTAGCTGAGCTTGATAACCCATTAGTATTAATAGTATCTTCGGAAATCCCTAATATAAGAAGAATTCAAACAATATTAGAGCATGTTATAAAGACTAAACGTCCTTTATTAATAGTAGCTCCGGTTGAACAACAAGTGAAAGCTGCTCTTCTTATGAATAAGGTAAAAGGTAATATTAAAGTAAATATAATTGATCTACCAGGTTTTGGACCAACAAAAGAGGATACTGTTGCGGATCTTGCTTTTTTAGTTGGAGCCAAAGCAATCAACGAGCAACTAGGTGATGATTTAGATCTTATAGATATAGATTGCTTGGGAGAGGCTTACACGTCGATTACAGATGATAAAAATACAGTTCTAACTATAGAGCCGCCAGAAAAAGAGCTTGAAGAAAGAATTCAAAGCATACAAAAACTAATAGACAAAGAAGATAAAAATCCTTTTATCCAAAGAAAACATAGGCAAAGACTAGCTATGCTATCAGGTTCTGTTGGAATGGTAAAAGTAGGTGCTGATTCCAAAGTTGAACTTAAAGAAAAGAAAGATAGAATAGAAGATGCTATTTATGCTACAAAAGCGGCCCTGAAAGAAGGTATCGTCCCAGGTGGTGGAATCGCACTTATGGATGCTTCTGTAAAAATCTCCGCTAAAGCGGTGGGTGAAGAGATACTTCTTAAAGCTATTCAGTCTCCTTTCTATACTATATTAGATAACGCAGGTATTACTTATCCAGATTATAATGATATAGAAGGCGAGGGAGTTAACGTTGTTACTGGAGAAAATGTTGATATGATAGCAGCAGGAATAATAGATCCGGTTTTGGTTACAAAATCGGCGCTGAAAAACGCAGTGAGCGTAGTATCAACAATAATATCTGCAGATTGTGTAATTTCAAATATGAGAATGAATGAAAGCAATCAATAGATATATAATAGTAGATAAAATAAAGACAGAGCCTAAAAAGGTTGCTGGTCTTATAATGACGGATGATACAGATGTAGATAACCGTTATATAAAAGCAAAAATAATATCAACCGGTAATTTAGTTGAAGGACTAAAAGATAACGATACGATATATTATGATAAACATGCTGGACACGACATATCATGGAAAGATACTCTTTATAGAGTTATTCAAGATAGAGACGTAGTCTTAGTGGATTAAACCTAAACCATAATCCAAAACCCTCAAACCTAAAAACAAAAATAAATTATTAATTAAAAAAAAGAAAAAATGACAAAATATTTGTATTTTGCAAGTGGAACTATTGATGGCACAACTTCTACTGAAGAAGTAGCTTGTTTCCCAGCAGACAAATTATCTCACATGGAGATGAGTAACACAGGTGATCTTAGACTTTTCTTTGAATCAAGTCAAGAACTAACTAAAGATATTGACCAAGCAGTTGTTGCTCTTGATATCACTGTTGGTAAGCACAAAGAAGTTATGGAAGGAATAATAAATACTATTAATACTCCTTATTCTAATAGCGCTTCAATGGTTGTAGTTGCTGATAGTGAAAACGGCGTATTTGCGCATCCAGATATTACAGCTTGTGCATCTATTGCAGTAGTTGAAGCAGCGTAATAAATGCGATTAACCGCGCAAGATTTGCGTGACATGAATATCCTTAAGTATTACAGGCTCACTAGAAAGTGGGTCTGTAAAACTTACGGGTTAAAAGACGCAGACTTAGAATTATTAATTTATTTAGATTGTAAAGGAAGATTTACACGAAAAGACTTTATCGACGGTGTTTATACATATTCATGGGATAAAGCAAGATGGGAGAGATTAAAAAGAGAAGGTTGGATAGAAACTTGGAGACACAGAAATAGAACAACTATCATGTACTCTGTATTTAAGACTTCTTTTAAATGTTCTCAAATGATAAGTAGGATATATAGAATCCTATTAGGTGAGGAAGACTTACCCACTTCAGAACGAAGTGTATTTTACAATAATAAATCATATACAGATAAAGTTTACAATAAAGCTATAGATGATATGATTAAAGATAAAGACAGATAATATGGCATTTAAAATGAACAATGTTCCTTATCCAACGAATAGAAAGGGTAAAGTAAATCCAAATTCAGAAGGTAATACAGATCTAAAAGATGGAAGATCTAAATCATCTGCTTTCCAAAATCTATATAAAGGAGGTGTATATAAAAAACCAGGTGCTGAAAAATCTAAAAAACTCTACTAGTGGGATTTAAACTAGGTAAAAATAGAGGATTTGAAGCTACAGCTGGTGAAATCAAAACAAAAATGCGTTTTGGTAAACAAGCTGGAGAAGAAGGTTCTGTACCTGGTACACCTGTTATTAGAGTACCATTAGAGGAGGGCGTAATGGGTGAAGCTAATATGGATGGATCTATTTATATTAACGAAAATATAATACCTGGTAGTTTTGAAGATAGGCAAACTATTAGTCATGAAATGAGACATGCTACAGACATGAAGCTTGGTAAGTTGGCCTATGAAGATGATCATATTACATATAATGGAGAAAGATTTGAAAGAATGGATATTGATGGTGTAGATTCTATATTAGTAGATGGAGAATGGAAAGAAGCTGGAGACACTGGTTTTCCTTGGGAGAACGATGCAAATAATGGTAATGATCAATAAAATAAAATTATGTTAGGAAAATTATTTTCTGGAGGAGCCGCTGAACTTGTTAAAGGTATAGGTGGTGTTGTAGACAATCTACATACCTCTAAAGAAGAAAAATTAGAAGCAGAAAGAAGAATAAAAGAATTAATGGCTAACTACCAAGCTGAGATGGAGAAAAATATCACAAGCAGATGGGAAGCCGATTTAAAATCAGATTCATGGCTGAGTAAAAATGTTAGGCCATTAGTAATGATTTTTTTAATAGTATGCACCATGCTATTAATATTTATTGATGCTGGTGCAATAAATTTCGAAGTAAAATCATCATGGGTGGATTTACTTCAATTAGTATTAATAACCGTGATCGGTGCCTACTTCGGTGGACGATCACTAGAAAAAGTAAAAAAATAAAATTATGGCAGGAATAAATTCAACAGAAGTGGCATATGGATTTGGACAATTAGGTAGTGCATATTCTGACATTGCACAAACAATAGTACCACCGCAAGGCTTAGTTATAGTTGCTATTCAATTTTTAGCAGATAACACTCCAACAGTATTAACTCCAGAAATATTAGATGCTGAGGGACCTGGTTATGTTTCAATATCTGGATCAACAAGTGACGCTGTAGATACTACTGGTAATAACTACTTTAACTTTAATGGCACGTGGTCAAGTGAAATACCTAATGTAAGTAAAGCATCTGGACTGGATGTTACTTTAGACACACCAGCGGTTCCAGTAGGTAGAATACAAGTAGGGCAATACGTATTATTAGTAAATGGTGATGCTACCGAATCTGGAGGGACAGCTATGACTATAGACGCTGAAACACCAATACCTATTTATAGAGGACCAAACGCGCGAGGCGTTAAAGTTATAGAATATGATAATGTTAGTAGAGTTAAATTAAGCGCTGACATAACACCAACGAGTGATCAAGCATTAATATTTCTTGATCCTAATCATGGTGCTGGTGGTATAACAAGTGCTTCGCAAGTATATCCAAAAGGAGTTACTATTTACGGTAGATGGACAGCATTTAAACCATCAGCAGCTGGAGTAATCTGTTATTTCGGTAAGTAATGTTAGGATTAGGAAATAGTTTAATTACCGGTGGAGTAGTTTCAGAATATTTACCGCATTTAGAAATTGGTGGTTGTAAATTAGCTTTTTACCCTGATAAAGGTATAACACTATCTGGAGATAAAGTTACTGAATGGGCGGATCAAGCGAATGCTTATGATGCAGCAGTAGTTGCTACCGCAGATGTTGATGAGCAACCAGTATATAATACCACCCATCTAACTTTTGATGGTGCTAATGATAGAATGGAACTTCACAAAGGAGGTTCTAATTTTGAAGTTGATCTTGATACTAGTGACGATGGTTGGACTATTGTTATGATTGTCACATGTGATGATTGGGATGCTAGTAATCAAGTTATTGTTGGAGTTGTGGGTAATTCTTCTTACTTTATAAGACATGCTAGTGGAAACGCTCGAATAACAGCAAAAATAGATGGAGAAACTAATCACATGGATACAGATTCTCCGTTAACGAATGGACAATATTATTGCCTCGTGGTTACTTGTAACGCGGCTGGAAGCGCTTTGACTTTATATGTAGACAATGAGGCACAAGCAGATACAGAAAGTCTGAATACCAATGGAAATGATATGAAAATAGAATCATTTGGGCATAGAGGCGGTACTGATTTAATAGATGGAGGTTATAAAAGTATATTAGCTTGGGACAGAATATTAACTGATGATGAGTTAGGTGAAATAGATGATTGGGCTAAACAATATAAAGGATAAAAATAAATTAAATTAACTTAAATTAAATAAAATGGGAGCAAAAGGAACAAACGCAAAAATTAAAGAACTTAGAGGTATTAAACCTGAAAAAATAACTGACGAGCAGTTAGCAAAAGTTCAAGATACAGTAAATAATATTAATAGAGCTCAATTAGAAATAGGTTCTATAGAATTAAAAAAACATGAGATGCTACATAATATTGCTGGTCTTAGAGATGAATTAACTTTATTACAAACTGAGTTTGAAAAAGATTATGGTACATTCGATATTAATATTCAAGATGGTGTAATCAATTATCCAAAAGAAAATGGCAAGACTGATAAGAAAGATTAGTATTGGTAAAGATTATAAAAATGATGCCATGCATTATGCCGTAGGACAAGAGGTGTATGGTGGTCATACTATTTGCGATATTATAGAAGAAGATGACAAATATTCTGTATATATCAAAAAAAATAAAGACGTACTACCATGGAAAGACTTTAATAAGAACATGGCAGTGTCTGTAGAATATAATCTTGAGTATTAATGAAAAGTGTTTACGACTTTGTTGTAAAACCAAAAGGAGAAAGATATAATAACACTAAAAAAGTTGGGGATTCAGAACTTATACTTAACACTGAAATCTTTAACCATCAATATGTTAATAGAGAAGCAGTGGTTATATCTACTCCAATGGTAGGACATACAGATATACAAGCAGGCGATACCGTTATAGTACATCATAATGTTTTTAGAAGATGGCATAATATGAGAGGTATAGAAAAAAATAGTAGAAGTTTTTTCAATGAATCTACTTATTTTATAAACCATGATCAAATCTTTTTATATAAAAGAGATGATAAATGGATAGCTCCAAAAGGTTATTGTTTTGTAAAACCTTTAAAAGCAATAGATCAATTTAATATTGAATCTGAAAAACCTTTACAAGGTATTGTTAAATATTCAGACGGTACGGTCGGGGTTAACGAACTAATTGGTTTTAAACCAAAGAGCGAGTATGAATTTATTGTTGACAACGAAAGACTATATCGAGTTTTATCTAATTTTATTACAATTAAATATGAATATCAAGGAGACGAAGAAGAATATAATCCAAGCTGGGCATAAAGCAGTTGAAGAACTGATTAAAGTTGCAAAAGAAGCTATCGTAGATTCAGACGATGATATATCGGCAGATAGATTAAAGAATGCCGCAGCTACTAAAAAGCTAGCTATATTTGACGCGTTTGAAATACTTAATAGAATTCAAGAAGAAGAAAACTTGCTTGAGGGTAAAGCACCCGAAGAGAAAAAAGAGAAAATCTTTAAAGGATTCGCAGAAGGTAGATCTAAGTAATGTACGAGCAAAATTTAGTTAAAACAATAGAACCTATTAAAAAGACAACTATTAGTCGTCTTAATAAATCTAAAAAATGGAAATATGGATACGATAAAGAGCATGATATCATTGTTATCTCAAAAACTGGAAAAATCGGTGAAGTGGTTGAAATCCAAGGTTTGCGAATTGGCTTGCCGTTGGAACCAAAAGGAGTGTACATGCACCCCAAAAACAAATGGGTAAAATTTGAACAACCAAAAGATTTAGAGCGTTTAAAAAATATATTTGATTGGAGATCGTATCCTGAGGACCAAAAAGAACAGTGGTATGATTATATAGACGAAGAGTTTAAAAGAAGAGATGAGGGGTTTTGGTTTATGAACAATGGTAAACCAACTTATATAGTAGGAACTCACTATATGTATTTGCAATGGAGCAAGATAGATGTTGGAGCTCCAGATTTTAGAGAGGCAAACAGATTGTTCTTTATATTTTGGGAAGCATGTAAAGCAGATAAAAGATGTTATGGTATGTGTTACCTAAAGAACAGAAGATCAGGGTTTTCGTTCATGTCATCTGCAGAAACAGTTAATTTAGCCACTCTTGCAAGTGATAGTAGATATGGTATACTATCTAAGACTGGTTCAGATGCTAAAAAGATGTTTACTGATAAAGTAGTACCGATAAGTATAAACTACCCATTTTTCTTCAAACCTGTTCAAGATGGTATGGATAGACCAAAATCAGAGTTAGCATATAGAGTGCCAGCTAGTAAGTTCACAAGAAAAAAGATCACAGCTAACGAAAAGCTAGAAGATATACAAGGACTAGATACAACTATTGATTGGAAAAATACTGGAGACAATAGTTATGATGGTGAAAAATTAGCATTACTAGTACACGATGAAAGTGGTAAATGGGAAAGGCCAGATAATATATTGAACAACTGGAGAGTTACAAAAACATGTTTAAGATTAGGTAGTAGAATTGTTGGTAAATGTATGATGGGATCAACATCAAACGCTTTAGATAAAGGAGGTGATAACTTTAAAAAACTATACAATGCAAGCGATGTCACAAAAAGAAATAGAAACGGTCAGACAAAGTCTGGTTTATACTCTCTGTTCATCCCAATGGAATGGAACTACGAGGGATTTATTGACGAGTACGGAGTTCCAGTTTTCACTACTCCTGATATCGATGTCCTCGCCCCAGACGGTGAATTAATAGATGTAGGTGTAATAGACAACTGGCAGAACGAAGTAGATGGTTTAAAAGATGATCAAGATGCTTTAAACGAATTTTATCGTCAATTCCCAAGAACTACAGAACATGCCTTTAGAGACGAGACTAAAAACAGTATATTTAACTTAGTGAAAATATACGAACAAATAGATTACAACGAGGAGATGTCTAGAACCTTAGGAATTACGACCGGTAATTTTCAATGGGTAAATGGCATTAAAGATTCTCAAGTAATATTTTACCCAGATCCAAAAGGTAGATTTAAAGTTAGCTGGGTTCCACCTCAGCAATTACAGAATAGAGTGGTACTTAAAAATGGTATAAAATATCCTGGTAACGAACATATGGGTGCATTTGGTTGTGACTCATATGATATATCGGGAACCGTAGATGGAGAAGGTTCTAAAGGTGCTTTGCATGGACTTACCAGGTTTAGCATGGAAGACGCGCCGGCCAATAGTTTCTTTTTAGAATACTTATCAAGACCACCTACGGCAGAGATATTCTTTGAAGATGTTTTAATGGCGTTAGTATTTTATGGGATGCCAATATTAGCGGAGAATAACAAACCTAGACTATTGTACTATTTAAGAAGAAGAGGATATCGAGGATTTTCTATGAATCGACCGGATAAAGTGTGGAATAAATTATCTGTAGCAGAAAAAGAAGTTGGTGGAATACCTAACTCCTCAGAAGATATAAAACAAGCTCATGCGGCTGCGATCGAAATGTATATACAAGATCATGTTGGCATGAAGCAAGATGGGACATTTGGAGACTTGTACTTTAATGATTTATTAAACGATTGGAGTAGATTCGACATAAATAAGCGAACAAAGTTTGACGCAACAATAAGTTCTGGGTTGGCCGTGATGGCTAACAATAGACATCTATACGCTCCAAATGCAAAGGTTGAGAAACCCAAACTAAACATAAATGTTTCTAAGTATAGTAATACTGGAACTAATTCACAAATAATCAAATAATAAATATGGCAGAGTCTGGCATGCAAAGTTATTTTCCGAGTCAAACTGTAAGTGATGCTGAGAAGCTAAGTTACGATTATGGTTTAAAAGTAGGTAAAGCTATAAAGCAAGAGTGGTTTAATAAAGATAATAACCACAATAGATATAAATCAAATCAAAATGATTTTCATAATTTAAGATTGTATGCAAGAGGCGAGCAATCTATACAAAAATATAAGGATGAGTTATCAATAAATGGTGATTTGTCCTATTTAAATTTAGACTGGAAACCAGTTCCGATTATTTCTAAATTTGTAGATATCGTTGTTAATGGTATATCAGAAAGAACTTATGATATAAAAGCTTTTTCTCAAGATCCTTATGGTATTTCTAAAAGAACTGAATACATGGAGTCTATATTGACAGATATGAGACTAGAAGAATTTAATCAAAAAGTACAGAATGAATTAAATTTAAACGTTAGAAAAAGCAATATAGAAGAGCTTCCAGACACAAAAGAGGAGTTAGAACTTCATATGCAATTAGCATATAAGCAATCTATAGAAATAGCAGAAGAACAAGCTATAAACACTTTGTTAGAAGGCAGTAAATATGAATTAATAAAAAAACAATTTTATTACGACTTAACAGTTCTGGGGATAGGCGCGATAAAAAGTTCTTTCAACACATCTGAAGGGGTTGTAGTAGACTACGTAGATCCAGCTAATCTTGTTTATTCTTATACAGATTCTCCTTATTTTGAAGATATATATTATGTTGGTGAGGTTAAATCCATTCCAGTAAACGAATTAGCAAAACAATTTCCTCATTTATCAGAAAGTGATTTAGAAGATATAATGAAGAATAAAACGTTTAATAGAAACAACAACAGTACTAGGTTTTCGTCTGATAAAGAAGACGAGAACACTATTCAAGTTTTATATTTTAATTATAAAACGTATATGAATGAAGTTTATAAAGTAAAGGAAACCGGTAGCGGTGCTGATAAAATTATACCAAAAGATGATTCATTTAACCCACCAGAAAATATGGAAGGTGGCTTTAGTAAAATGTTGAGATCTATAGAGTGCTTGTATGACGGAGCTATGATCTTAGGTACTGATAAGTTATTGAAGTGGGAAATGGCTAAAAACATGATGCGCCCTAAGAGTGATTTTACCAAAGTAAAAATGAATTATGCTATTGTAGCTCCTAGAATGTACGACGGAAGGATTGACTCTTTGGTAAAGCGTATAACTGGTTTTGCTGACATGATTCAGTTAACTCATTTAAAGCTTCAACAAGTGTTATCAAGAATGGTTCCAGATGGCGTTTATTTAGATGCTGATGGTTTGGCCGAGGTTGATTTAGGTAATGGAACAAACTATAATCCACAAGAAGCCTTAAATATGTTTTTTCAAACTGGTTCTGTTATAGGTAGATCATTCACCCAAGATGGTGATCAAAACCCAGGTAAAGTTCCTATTCAAGAAATAACATCAGGATCTGGTGGAAATAAAATGCAAGCTCTTATTGGTAATTACAACTATTACTTACAAATGATAAGAGATGTAACCGGGCTTAATGAGGCTAGAGATGGTAGTATGCCAGATAAAAACGCTTTAGTAGGAGTGCAAAAATTAGCAGCTGCTAATTCTAATACAGCAACTAGACATATACTACAATCTGGTTTATTTTTAACAGCTGAAGTTGCGGAGTGCTTATCACTTAGAATATCTGATATTATAGAATATTCTCCAACAAAAGACGCTTTTATACAGGCTATAGGTGTTCACAATGCTGCTGTATTAGAAGAGTTAAAACAGTTACACCTGTATGATTTTGGTATATTTATAGAATTACAACCAGATGAAGAAGAAAAAATGATGTTAGAAAATAATATTCAAATGGCAATACAACAGCAAATAATTGAACTTGCTGATGCTATAGATATTAGAGAGATTAAAAATGTAAAATTAGCAAATCAACTTCTTAAAATACGTAGAAAAAAGAAATTAGATAGAGACCAAGCTTTGCAACAACAAAACATGCAGCAACAAGCTGAGTTAAATCAACAGTCTGCACAAGCCGCCGCTCAAGCTGAAGTACAAAAAAATCAAGCTGTAACACAAAGCCAAGCGCAATTAGAACAAGTAAAAGCGCAGATAGAGTCGCAAAGAATGATGCAGGAGGTTGAAATGAAAAAAGAATTAATGGGATTAGAATTTCAATATAACATGCAACTTAAAAGTGCCGAAGTTGAAAACGTAAAAGGAAGAGAAAAACAAAAAGAAGATCGTAAAGACGAAAGAACAAAAATTCAAGCAACTCAACAAAGCGAGATGATTGAACAAAGAAATAGTGGAAAACCACCTAAAAACTTTGAGTCCGCAGGTAATGATATATTAGGCGGGGGATTTGATTTAGGTGCGTTTGATCCTAGTTAAAATTTATTAATTATTATTATATTATATTATGAAAGAAAAAGAACAAGAAGGGCCAGTGGTGGATAATACCGTAGAAAAAATTAAAGTTAAAAAGCCTAGAATGAAAAAGTTTAAAGCGCCAAAAGACGATATAGTTAAAGTTGATATTAACAAAATTGATAGTGCTGAGGAAACTATTACTAAAGTAGACTTAGATAAACCAATAAAACCAGATACAAAAAATGAAGAACCAAAAGAAGACGCTGTGGTTGAAACAAGTTCAACTGACGACAGCGGAGTGGTTGCAAGCGCTGAAAATGCCGAGCCCACAGAAAAACAAGAAGAAGTACAGCCGGAAGCAGAAGCACAAGAAACCCCAGTATTAGAAGAAATTACCGAAGAAGGTGAAGATATTGAAGTTGAAATTGAAGCTACTCAAGAGCAGGTTGAAGAAGCTGTTGCAGAAGCTAAAGCTACCGGTGAACCGCTACCAGAAAATATTCAAAAGTTAATGGACTTTATGGAAGAAACTGGTGGAGATTTAAATGATTATGTTAAGCTCAATCAAGATTATAGCAAGTTAGACAATCAAGATTTATTATATGAATATTATAAGCAAACAAAACCTCATTTAAACAATGAAGAAATTAACTTCCTTATGGAAGATGAATTCTCTTTCGACGAAGATGCAGATGACGATAGAGATATACGAAGAAAAAAACTAGCGTTAAAAGAGCAAGTTGCCAACGCTAAAAGCCACTTAGACGGGCAAAAGTCTAAATACTATGAAGAAATCAAAGCTGGAAGCAAACTTACGGGTGAGCAACAGAAAGCAATTGATTTCTTTAATAGATATAACAAAGAGTCAGAAGCAACTCAAAAAACAGTTAAAAAGAACTCTGACATTTTTACACAGAAAACAAATAATGTTTTCAACGATAAGTTCAAAGGTTTTGAATATAACGTCGGTGATAAAAAATACAGGTTTAATGTAAACAATGCTGAAGAGGTTAAGAATACCCAGAGTGATATAAGCAATTTTACCAAAAAGTTTTTGGATAAAAACTCTACTTTAACAGATGCTAAGGGTTATCATAAATCTTTATATACAGCGATGAACGCAGATGCTGTTGCAAGACACTTTTACGAACAAGGAAAAGCTGATGCTATGAAAGATAGTGTTGCTAAAGCCAAGAATGTTAATATGGATCCAAGACAAACTCATGGAAAAATTGAAGCAGGTGGTTTAAAGTTTAAAGTGTTAGGTGAAGATTCTTCTGATTTTAAGTTCAAAATTAAAAACAAAAATAAATAACAATTTAAAACAAATTAAAAATGGCAATTACTGCAGGAAGTGTTCTAAATAGTACGCCAGCTGCTGCGCAAGCCGCGCTGAGCACAAACTATTTAGATCTAGCGACAACCGCGGGAGCGGGATGGGCGCAACAATATATGCCAGATCTTATGGAGAAAGAAGCTGAAGTTTTTGGAAACAGAACAATTTCAGGATTTCTTTCGCAAGTAGGAGCTGAAGAGGCTATGACAGCTGATCAAGTTGTATGGTCTGAACAAGGTAGATTACATCTATCGTATAAAGGAACAGTAGTAGATGATAATGGTGGTGCTACCGCGTTAGGTGGTATTCTAGCTATTACTCATGATATTGATGGTAACGCAATTACAGCTGGTGATGATGGTATTAGAGTTAATGATACTGTTATAGTAGCAAACTCTGGTGGTGTCGTAAAAGCGTTGGTAACAGCAGTTGATATTGTAGCTGGTCAAATTCAAGTTTCTCCTTATGGAGTGGCTGACTTACAAACAGCTGGTATTACTGATGCTTCGGGTGCTGCTGCACAATCAGTTACTATATTAGTTTATGGTTCTGAATTTATGAAAGGTACAAGTTATAATACTAGTGCTGATGTTGGTAGTGGCGGTACAGCTACTGATCAAAGAGGTAAAAACGAGCCAACTTTTAAATCTTTCATGAATAAACCAATTATCTTAAAAGATTACTACGAGGTATCAGGTTCTGATGCGTCTAGAATTGGTTGGGTTGAAGTTGCTGCTGAAGATGGACAATCTGGATACTTATGGTATTTAAAAGCTGCATCTGACACAAGAGCACGTTTCACTGATTACTTAGAAATGTCTATGTTAGAAGGTAAAATGGGGGGTGCTGCTAATGCAGGTGCTACTGGTCATCCAGTTGTAAGTGCTGCAGATTTAACTGATGATTCTTTAGATTTAGCTGCAGGTACTGCTACTGGTACTCAAGGTTTATTTGATGCCGTAGAAACTAGAGGTAATGCTTCTTCTGGTATTACTGGTGGTGGTAGTGACTTACTTGAGTTTGACAATATCTTGGCTGAATTTGATTCTCAAGGTGCTATTGAAGAGAACATGATGTTCTTAGATAGAAATACTTCGCTAGCTGTTGATGACATGTTGGCTTCTATGAATTCTTATGGGGCTCTGGGTACTTCTTACGGAGTATTCGACAACTCTGAAGATATGGCTCTTAACTTAGGTTTTTCTGGTTTTAGACGTGGATCTTATGATTTCTACAAGTCTGATTTTAGATACTTAAACGATAAGTCAACTAGAGGTGGTATTAATGCTGCTAATTCTGCAAGTGCAATTAGAGGTATATTTGTACCTGCTGGTGTATCTTCGGTTTATGACCAAAACTTAGGATCAAATATTAAACGTCCTTTCTTACACGTTAGATATAGAGCTTCTCAAACTGACGATAGAAGACTGAAATCATGGGTTACTGGTTCTGTTGGCGCTACTACATCTGCTTTAGATGCAATGCAAATACATATGCTATCTGAAAGATGTTTAGTTACACAAGGTGCTAACAATTTCATGTTAATGAAGTAAGCATTTATTACTTTAAAAGAACCGAGGTTTCGACCTCGGTCCTTTTATTTTTATTAATTTTATTATATATTATA
>Ga0208011_1000513_pt1 | contig 14770 bp, 19 predicted proteins | sample 7_EtaG_FD_184080 | JGI IMG/M metagenome (GOLD analysis project Ga0208011, IMG submission 184080) | Marine viral communities from the Subarctic Pacific Ocean - 7_ETSP_OMZ_AT15161 metaG (SPAdes) (version 2) | ecosystem: Environmental > Aquatic > Marine > Oceanic | place: Pacific Ocean | collected...
GATAATATTATATATATCATCTGTTTTTGTCCAAGTCTTGTTTTTGCTGATCCAATTCCTGGCGAGCATCCTGAATGAATTCTTCAGTTAGTTCGCCAGTCTTTGGTTTACTTGGTTGTTTTCTGGCCGTCGTAAAGGTTGTTAATAATTTCACAAGCCCTTTAGGTGCAGAACATCCGGGACATTCAGTAACGATTTCATCTGACAAATGAAATATTACTGAAATTTCTTCACACTCAGTACATCGGTAGTTATACCGAGGCACTATTTCTTCTCTAGCTCAACCAGCCTTTTGTGAATATTGCCTAGGTGCTTTTCCAAATCTCGTGCTTGTTCACGTATAGCAGTCCGAACAACTTCGTCAATAATTTCTCTTACCGAGCCTTCCGTCACATATCTCGGCTTTTGTTCCTTATTAAACATTTTTCTCTCCTTCCTTCTCTTCCACTTCTTCAATGGTGAATGCCGGTGTTACACCCTCAAGTGATACCACAGGAGGGTTAGTTACCATCAAAGTTGAGTGACTCTGATCCTCTGGATCAAATTGAAAGTCCATTTCTAGTAGGACGGGAACAATATCACTTTGTTCCATTAATGATTTTTGAAGAGCCATCATTAAAGCCCCTAATGCTTGATTAGATAATTTCATTTGTTAATCTCCTTATTTTTCTTCTGAAACTGCTCTTCCCTTGAGCAGTTCCCAATCTTTTTGGGGTCGTACTTCTAAATTTTTATCCCAAACACCTTTCAAGACGCTTGTCGACACCCCCGATATATTAGCATAATACATCAATGCATTTAAGTCTTTAGGGAAACATGACCCACCAAATCCCTTATGCCCATCAGGACCTGGAGTAGAAAGATGCGTAGGACCTATACGTTCGTCATATAGAGAGTATTCCACCACCTTATCATAGTCTACACCAGATATATCACAAATTTGTTTAAACTCGTTAGCAAAACTAACCTTTGTTGCGAGAAAACAGTTAATAAAGTATTTAACCGATTCTGCTGTTTTGGAGCCAGTTTTGACAATAGGGGTTTTTTGAAATACCTTTCGGAACATGTTTTTCACTATGGTGGTGGCCGGGCGGGGGCCGCCAATAATGATACGATTCTGATTTTTAAAATCATCAATATAATTTGCCTCGGTCAAAAACTCCGGGCTAAATACGATATCAATATTCTGGCATTCACGGTTGAGCCTCTGCGTTGTTCCGGGGACCACTGTGGATTTTATCACGACTATATTTTTAAACTCAAATTCATTTATATTATAAATCACATTCTCTAAAATCGATAGATCACACGAGCCGTTCGTCTTCATCGGAGTCGGCAAGCATACAAATACCACATTAGCCGTACGGCAAACTTCTTTTAAAGACGAACAAGTGCTGGCTTCTCTTTTAAACTTATCATAGGCTGCAATATTAAAATAATTCTTCATACCTTCGCGAACAGCAGTGCCAACAAATCCTTGACCCACAATACCAATTGTTTCTCTCTTCATGATGTTGGTGCCTTGAAATCGAAGCATTTATTAATTCCGTTCCGAATAGAAATAGCAGCCGTCCAGCCTACTGCGGAGAGTGGGGCGGTGTTAGCACAAGTAGTGGCTACCTCTCCCGGTCGTGGAGCAGTGTACTTAAAGTCTACATCATGGTATTCCTGTACTATCTCTTTCACCTCATTAAGTGAAATATTGTTACCGGTTCCAACGTCAAATACGGCGCCGTTGAAAGAGTCGGAGTGCTCCATACAATGAATATTAGCCGAGACCACATCATCGACGTGAACCATATCTCTACGTTGTTCACCGTCGCCAGTAATAAAAGGAACGTCTCCCTCCAAGAGGGTCCTGCGCCAATTCGCAATTGCTGTTGCATAGGGGCCATCGGCGCGTTGATCCTCAGAATAAACATTAAAGTATCTTAGGCATACTGTGTCTAGGTCATAAACATCAGAATATATCCCACATTCCTTTTCTGTAATGAGCTTTTGCAAAGCATAAGGGTTTGTTGGTCCGTTACCGTTTCCCATTACTGATGAAGACGAAGAATAAATTACTCTCTTAACAGAATTCAACTTTCTTGCAAAGTTAAGTACAATCGAACCGGCCAGAACATTGTTATACATCGTCGCGACAGGCTTCTCCAAACACAAACCAATACGAGGCCAACAAGCGAGATGAAATATATATTCTGGTTCAAAAGAAGCAAAATAAGGATGGAAACTCCCATCTGAATCTTCCGCAAGATATTTAATTATATCCTGTGGTATTTCTGCCGCAAGATCAATGCCCATTACTTCATGACCTAAGTCCTGAAGTTTTTTGAACAATCTTGAACCAATATACCCTTTGTGTCCTGTTACTAAACATTTAGCCATTTTTGTCTCCTGTGTTCCTGGAACTATATCGTATTTCTTTGGCAATTCTTTCTACACACTCTTAAGTGATTCCTACCCATATTTCCCAAACCACATAAACCAATATTTGACACTTTACTGTCTCCAAATCATAAAACTTTAAGTTTTATATACTTCCGAACCTATATAACCATGGCGATCTGTTACTAAATATCGCGGCATCTTATCTCCTAAATCCAATTAAAATTGATATTATCTAATTTTAAATTTTTGGCTCTTTCTATCATCTTCTGGGTAGGTAACCTCAATGATGGTATTTTCTTTTCGTGAGTCTCGACGAAAACATAAGGGATATCCGCTAATAAATCTTCATCCATAAGCCTCTCCAATAACTCACATTCTGCGCCTTCGATATCAATTTTTAAAATATGTATATTTTTCTTAAAAATTTCTTTAATTTTCTTAATAACTTTTGATAAATCAACGATTTCAACTTCAACATAGTCATTCGAATCAACATTTTGTTTTTCAGATACTAAAGATGAGCCTGTTGAATATTTTAATGGGTCTTGACCTGAACTCTCATGCAAAAACAGTTTTGCGGTACCATCTCTCGAAGAAACGGCCGAATTAATACATCTAACATTTTTGTTATCCTTAAAGCGCTCAGAAAGTTTCTCAAAAGCATATATGTTGGGTTCATATGCTAAAACTGTAGCTCCCATTATAGCAAAAGGAGCTAATACTTCTCCTATATTGGCGCCGCAGTCAATCATAATGTCACCAGAAGAGAAATTAATGTTTAAATGCTTATTGTCTTTCAGTCTTATTTTGACAGTTTCCACTTTATTACTCTCTACCAATCATAATACTTCTTACTATCTTTTTTGTATAACCACCATCCCATGGTTCTAGATTCTCTCTACATGCTAGCTTTATAGCGTCTTCGTTTCTGACATCTCTGTACACGCCGCGGCTGAAGCCATCTGTTTGCACGATCATTTCTGGTTCATACCCCATCTCAATAAAAAGGAGAGGTCGAGGCCTGGGCGTTGCTACAACATACTTACATTTGAATCCTATTTTGAAGTACTCCTTTAATATCTTTCCAAAATCATTGCCTTTGTCGTAAAAATGTGGATGCACTTCAACCAAAAAATTTGTTCTTCCACTGTTTTTAGAAAAATATTCTAAAGCTCCTTCAAATATTTTTACTTCGTGGCCTTCAACATCCATCTTTATAAAATTTGGATATTTTTTATCTTTAAGATACTCTTCTAGGGTAAAACACGACACCTCTTCCTTGCGAATGCTATGCTTTGTTTTTTTAACACTGTTTAAATTTGGTTGCTTAGCAATCCAGAAATCTATGACTCCGGTCTTATCAGATATAGCGCACTGCGCTATTGAGACGTGAGCGGAAAAATTATTAAGATTTATATTCGATCTTAAAAGTCTTAAGTTGTGTGGGTCGGGTTCTATAGCATATACGTGGCCACTTGGGCCGGAATTGTCTAGCATAAATAACGTAGTATAACCAATGTTGGCTCCTAAATCAATGCACACGTCTCCCTCTTTAATATGGTTTCGCAGAAGTCCCATGAAAGCACGTTCTCGAAAGCCATAATTCCATAGTGCGGTGGATATTCCTCCATCTTTAAGATCCAACTCCATTAAAAATTTATCAACTTGTTTTTTTATAGTCATAGTTTCTCCGTCAAAATATATTTTTTTAATTCGCTTTTGTTTGATAAGTTAATAAAATTAATATCATTATATTCACCAAACTCTTTTATAAATTTAGCCGTTTTCAGAGTTGTGTGTGAATCTGATGGCTTTCTTTCGTCTGGTTTACAGGTAGATATTAAATAGGGTATATCATGGTGTTCATATTCCTTATTGTTCGTCCAAAAATATTCAGACGAATATAAGTCAACACCACAAAAATATATTTTATCATAATTCATTTTTTGCATAAGATCTAAAACGATCGTTATACTAGCCATACAACTCACTTGGACTTTCTCTGGAGTAGGGGTGTAATGTCCACTATTTCCTCTATAGTGTTTACTATAAGCATATATATTATCAAACCACTCGTTCTTAACTATATCAAATAAATAGGGCCTTGTTGAATCTAAAATCCAGTTTACATCTTTGTAGGCGTCTTTTTTAGTTTCAACCATTCTTTTTGCAAACGCGCCGTTACGATGCATCTTAACTTCTAAATGATAAAAATCTGGAATCACATCGTGTACAAACCAATTGTTTGATGTCCAAATATCCATATTTTTGATTCTTTCCCAATCTAGCCCCGACAGCCCAGAAATAGAAGGCCCACAGCCGAGAAAAACAGCCTCGTTGTGCTTCTTCTTTGCTATAAGATCTTTAATGTGCTTGTGTGTTTTCATCTTCAAAAAAAGTTTCTGCATTAATAGCCTTATCACAAACGAAAAAATCATAATTTGGTTTCTTAAAATTTAAGCTATGATAGCTAGCGCCCCAGTTCCCCAACTGGCGCTCAGTAACTTCTCGCCAATTTATACCAGTAAGCGTGCCTCTTGCCGTCCAATAAATAATCGTATTACCCTCGTCATACAGCTTGTTTACTTTTTCAATATTTTTCATAATTGGTAAAGCTTTAGTATAATCTCTTTCATTATCATAATAGCATATTGTTTCGTCTATATCAAATATATAAATCATAAAATATTCCTAAACAACATAGTTCGATTTACCACCGTCAAAATTTATGGTGACACCCGTTAAATATTTTATATTCTTCTCTATTATAGAACTAACAAAATTTCCAATTTCTTCAACGTTGCCAACCCTTCCTAAAGGTATCCTCTTTTCAAGAGATTCCATATCGCTTACCAATCTTTTGAGCCTATCTGTGTTAATTGGGCCAGGTGCTATATTTATTGTTGTTATATTTCTTTTAGCAAATTCCTTACTCAAGCACTTTAAAATACTGGTAAATGCAATCCTATACGCATTTGACAATAAAAGCTTGGGGCTCGGCTCCTTGAGATTATATGAAGAAATCAGAAACACAAACCCATTGTCGTTCAGGTGTATTTCTTGCAAAATTTTGAAAAATCCATAAAATAATTGATTATGGTATTTCTCACAGTCTTCTCTTGTTATATCTTCAAATTTTTGGGCGGGCGGGCCGCCAGTATTCAGTACCAACACATCTGTCCATTTTTCGGTTTCAACAAATTTTTCAACTGAAGAGATATCAGATGTATCTAACTTTTCTGTTGATGTTCTTACCACTTTCATGTTCAGTCTTTCTAGAGAGTCTGCGATTCCTTTCCCTATGCCACGGCTACTGGCCAATACGATTGCTTTTTTCATTTTGTTTTCAACCTCTCAATCTTGTTATCCATATTCTTCTTGACACCCACCCCAAGAGCTTTTTTATACTTATTTATATTGTCCACCAGCCCAGCAAATTCGCTTATTTTTATGGCGTGGTCTTTGTCGGGATAAGGGGCTTCAGCATCTCCTTTTACATAAATAAAAATATCAGAAGGTTCATAGCATAGCGACATAAAAATCGTTGTTTTTTCTTTGCAGTGACTTCCATAACCAACTTCTAAACCGTATTTTTTCATTGTTTCGATACTCTTTAGATTACAATCATTTATATCGTTTGACAATTGCGTGTGAATCAATTTAAATTGATTCTTATCGTTCTCTATATGGACAATAAATTCTTCAATATCCTTTTCAGATGACAACCCCGTTGAGACATACAACTTTTTGCCTGTACCAATCAGCTCATTTAATAGATCTCGATTCGTAATATCATTTCTTATCACTTTATAAAAATCAACACCCAACTCCTCAAAAAACGAAATGTATTCCTTATCCGCTAATGCAACTCCCACTTTTTTATTAGAATCCTTGATTCTTTCGAACAAAAAGTAAAAATCTTTATCATCAAAATACCTATAAGGTTTATTTTGCCTGTGTTCCCGCTCTCTAACCTGAAAGGTGATAGCATCAACATCGCTATTCAAAAGTGTGTTCACATATTCATTTGTGATGTTATAATCACCAAGATGGTTAAAACCAATTTCTGCCACTATCATAGTCACCAAATAATTAAAGTCTGTCCCTGTTGCTAGCGTAGCAACTTTCCTATTAAGTCAATCTCTTCCTGAGAATCAACTTGAAAACTTCTGGCCAGCGGCAATTCAACAAACCCCATAATACCTCCATATCTATTTTTATTTTTCAATAGAAACTCACTTGTTGTTATATAGAATGCACCATTTTCTATATAGGAAACCTCTTTTTCTTGTCTTCTTGGCCGACAAAACGGATCCCAATCAACCGGTTTTAAATCACTTGTCCACCTAGGTACCCAATGTTCTCTGGTCACACTAAAGACAGAATCATATTGTCCGGTTTTTATTAATTCAATCCCCCTATTAATATCTTCTGGTTCTACAAGAGGTGATGTTGCTTGGATAAACACTAAAACATCAAAATCAACATTCTGCGCAAAATGCAAAAGAGACTCTTCACATTTAGAAACATCAGTTGCCATTTCTGGTGGCCTCTCCATAATCTTTGCCCCATAAGATGCCGCCACTTCGGCTATTTCTGAATCTTCCGTGCTGACCCAGGTTTCTTCTACATTAGAATTGTTTGCTGTTTCAACAACATATGAAACCAGCGGGCGTCCATTAATCAAGGCCAGGTTTTTTCTTTTGACGCCCTTGCTTCCGCCGCGAGCCAAAGTTAGGGAAACTATTTTCATTTTGTAGCCCTCATCTTCTTGCGATTATAACATTTTTTAAGTCACTTTTAAAAGAAGAATTGGTATAAAAAGTATATTTCACATCCGGGATTGAGCACGCAAAATTTTCTAAGAAAGATTTCATAACCAACCCTTTTCTTTTTTGATGCTCGTTAGCTCGGATATCAACAAAATAATCTTTTTCATAAAAATCCATCCCGGCGATGTGTATATCCTTTTTCCCCAATACTATAACAGAATACACAATCGATATAACTCCAGTTGTCGGGAAGCCACCACCCTCCTTCTGAAAGGGCTTCATAGTATCCGGAAGACAAGAAGTGTTCAGATCATACTTTTCTAATAGTCTCCGCATAGGAGTTCCTCTTTTGAACTCTTCCTTAAAGATATTTAATATGATCTTCTCAATATTAAACTTTCTATAGTGCTCGGGCTTTAGATTGCTTAAGCCAGCATCTCTGCTCACCATATGAGTTATATCTTTCTCTTTAAAAAGGGCCTCTACAAACTCATTTCTCAGTTCTTCATTAAATTCATTAACCACAATCATCTCGTTGCTTAGCTCATGAAAATATTTTTCTGCATACTGCATTGAGGAACCGCGACATAAAATACAAATTTGCTCATTTAGAGCCATATTTTCAACAGCCTCTCAATTTTTTCCTTATAGGGATCTCACTTTTGGTAACCACCTTTTCGGAACTCCCCAAAATCAAGCCAACGTCAGCACATCTCTTCTTAAGCATATGCATTGCATGTACCTCCAAGCTGGCCTTTTGATCTGTGCCCCACATATTGTGAGACAATGTTATATGGCGCTCAACGACTTGGGCCCCTAAAGCTATAGCAAGAACAGTTGGCTCCAAATCTTCCTCATGGCCCGAATAACCAACGACGCACCCATATCGCCCTTTAAGCATTGGTATGAGGCGCAAATTTAACTCAGTTTTAGGAGTAGGATAGCTGGAGTTCGTGTGCATTACTACAATATTGTCATTATATTTTAAAATAGTGTTGACTGCATTGTCAACTTCTTCTAATGTTGACATACCGGTTGACATTATTAGGGGCTTTCCCGAGCGGGCTGACTCCCCAACCAATTCAAGGTTAGTAATCATGGCAGATGGAATCTTAAGAAAAGGAACATCGTACCTTAATAAAAACTCCAAACTATCTGCATCCCACACCGAAGCCGCCCAGTCGAGTGGCTTTTCTAAGCAATACTTGTTTATAGTGTCAAACTCTTTTTCATTAAACTCAACCCTATACTTGTATTCTAGATAAGTCATCGTCCCCCAAGGTGTCTCTCTAATATTATTCTTTTGATGTTCGGGAACACACACATCTGGATTTCTCTTTTGAAATTTTGCACAGTCCCAGCCGCAAGCATTAACGGCATCAATGAGCTTTTTTGCTACTTGTATATCTCCATTATGATTAATGCCTATCTCTCCTATAAAATAAGGCTTTGTTAGATTTTTAAAGTCTACCATGCTGTCCATCCTCCATCAACGCATATAACACTAGCTGTAGTATAGCTAGATTCTTCTGATATTAGATATTTTACAATACCATTTAATTCTTTTACATTCATCATTCGTCCCAACGGCGTTTTACCTCCATATTTTTCTTTAAAATTTTGTTCATGGTCTCTTTCAACACCTCCCGGAACAACACAGTTTACCCTCATCGCGGGCGCCAGATGGACAGCCAAATATCTAGTCAATTGGGCGACTCCCGATTTTGACACGGCATAGCCTATATCTTTTGGATTGTCTTTCTCATATAAATCTGGCTGCGGGGATACCATTCCATAGGTCGATGAAAAGTTAACTATGGAGCCAGTGTTGTTGTTCCTAGCATACTCTCTGCAGACAGAAAAAAGGCTTACCAGATTGCATCTCAAATACTCTTCAAAAGATTTTAGACTAACATCAAACAAATTAGTTGATTTTGATTTGGTATCGATGTGATCATTCAAAGCAAATAAATTAACCAGCGCGTCGCCCCTATTCTTTTTGAAGAAATCCTTTACAAAATTTTCATTGTTCAAATCATGACCTAATAGTAAATCACACTTAATAACGCGGTATCCGGACGATTCCAAAAAAGTAACAACTGATTTTCCTATTAGTCCTTCCGAGCCCGTTACGATGACTGTAGAACTCACCTACATAACCTCTAGAATTGTTTTCTTGAGAATTCTGGCCTTTTCTCTTGCTAAGTCAATATTTCTATAATTTGTCTTAAACTGCATGATCTTTTGCTGTACTTCTTCAGCAACCGGACAAAGTCCTGGTACATAGGAAATACCCTCATACACAAGAGGGTTCATTTTTTTAAAATTGCCCTTTGCCATAACAGGTTCTAAGTAGGGCACGCTCCAGGCACCATATATCCCGTCCCCACCATTTTCTAAATATCTTTTTCTAAACTGCTGCCACGATACACCAGCGCTAGAATGTCCTTCATACACCAGTGCCAGAGACCAATATGAATTTTTATAGCCGGCCGGAACAAACTGGGGCACCAAAAAGTCACAACCCGTTTCCTCTACAGCATCCAAAAATAGCTGTGCCACCGCAATTCGGTTCTCTACTATCTCTTCTACTCTCTCAAGTTGGGCCAAAGCCACAGCAGCATTAAATTCCGATAGCCTATAATTCCAGCCTATTTCATCATGCCTTTTGTAATTTGGGTTTTGAAACACATCCAGATTTAACTTTGTTCTTCCTTCTTTTGCTGTTGAATTGATGAACCCGTGGTTGCAAATCTTTCTAGCCGAGGTCGCCAACTCTTCACTGTTCGTCGTAACTATTCCGCCCTCGCCACATGATATGTGTTTTGAATTTTCGAAACTATAGCTCGCTATGTGTCCGAAAGTGCCGGCAAGCTTGCCATGGTATTCTCCTAGAAAACACTGCGCATTATCCTCAATAACTGCTAGCTTATGTTTCTTGGCTATGGCCATTATTCTGTCCATATCACAAAGCAGTCCATATAAGGCGACAACTATAATTGCTTTACTCTTGGGAGTAATTTTTTTTTCTAAGTCATCCGGGTTCATATTAAAAGTCTTTGGATCAATATCTACATATACCGGCACAGCGTTAGCATGAATCGTCGCAGTCGTGTCCATTATCACTGTCAAAGCGGGGGAAAGTACCTCGTCTCCCGGACACACTCCCGCCGCTAGCAAAGCTGCATGCAAAGTGGAAGTTCCAGAATTAAAAGTCACAGCGTATTCGGTTTGAAATCTCTTAGCAAACTCATTTTCTAAAGTCTGATTCCAATTGCCAGAAGTTGATGTCCAATTTTCTGAACTCAAAACTTTCTTTAGATACTCTAATTCGTTTCCTAAGTATTTTGATCTCTTTTTCATTTTGTTCCCTTATAATAGTAGTTGGTGGAGGCAGAGGGGCTCGCACCCCCATTTCTTGCACGCGATCTAATTATTTTTCCAATTAAACTATAGTGTATACGCTAAACAGATTTGAACTGTCATCTCTTAGATCGTAGCACGCGCTAGTGTTTTCCTTTAAACTACACCCCCAATACGATCGGCTTTGCATGTAAAGAAGCGGCCTCAAAAAGCATTCGTTTTTTCCATGAAACAATCCCCGAAGTTTCAAGCCCGCTTAAACTCCAATATTGCAAGCATTTCGGCTTCTTTTCCATTATACACAGTTTTTCAATTATGTTAACAAGCAAATAAAACATAACTCCATCTTTCAGATAATCATTGTGACCAAAAATAAAGGTTATAGCCGACAGGTCGCCGTCCCTCGCCACGCCGGCATATGCAATAAGTTTCTTATTTGTTTTTATTTTGTGTTGCCTATAGTTTTTCAGATACCTAAAAACTCCAAACCAACGAGTATTATGTATATCGCACGACGGAGCCACCAACGGCAATTCAACCTCTGGGCCCCCTCCCATCTCCTCAACACTCCTTAAATAATATGGATTCATACGGGATTTTCGATTTAAATTTGAATGGTTGATTTCGCAAATGTCCGGAACATAATTCTCATAGCGAAACTCTTCAAATATATATCTTTTCTTTTCCGATATTCTATAGTCCCTCACAACGCTGGTGGACAGATTAGAAAAATATGTGTCGAAGTCGCCATACTTTTCAAAATCTATTACAGCAGACGGATGGCGTGGTAAATTTTCACTGAAGCTTATAAAGTGGCCCGGAAAATTCGGCCTGTTACAATATTCGTTATATACTTCGTTATAAAAATTAGGATTCTTGTCGTCCGTGAATACATAATTTTTTACCATAAACAGCACAGCAAAATGACGACAAGTATTTTCCTTGGTGCAGTGCTCGTTGTGCAAATCAATATTTATTTTTTTCATTTTTTAAGCTTTAGGTTGATCTTTTCTGCTTGATTATTTTTCCACTCTTCTTCTAGATAAAAATTAATTTCTTTAATCTCAGGAGAACGATCTATTAGCTCAACTATATCTCTTAAATTGAAATCATCTTTTTCAAAAGAATTTATAACTTTTTCAAAAAATAAGAAATCATCCCTATAGTCTAACGTCATCCTTATATCGTCTCTTACGAACAGCTCTGGGACATTTTGAAGTTCCTGGACATCGAAGAGACCTGTATCGGTAAAATATACCCACATCATTTCTGTCTCTGCTGTGTCTTTAATCTCGCAGACTTTTCTCAGGGCATCTGTTTTTATTCCATACGTGAATGAGCCGCATATTAAATTTTCCCCTTTAATAAAGTCGCAAACATTATTCTCATATTGTCTAAATGCCAAATCTATGAGTTCTGGTTCGCAAAACAAATCGTCACCGTCAGCCGTAACGAAAAATTCGATACCATACTCTGCTGCGGCACCGCTCCATCTTTCTAATTTATCCTCGACGCTTCCACGAAAATATTTAATATTATTCCGAGACGCGATCTCACATAAAACATCATCTTCTTGCAATTCCGTAGTACACAATACAATTAACTCTGCCAATTTTGATCTCTTGACTCGTCTGATTAAATGCTCAATCGTAGGCATTCCATTTATATTTAAGAGAGCCTTATTTGGAAGTCTTGTAGAACCAGAACGAACGGTTATAAATATTCCTCTCATCTATTCCTCCAACAAAAAGTCTTTGTATCTTTCGGCCACTTTCCTCATGTCGTACTCAATATCCCATTCATTCTGTATTTTGTCATCAAAATTTAATATCGGAGGTTGATATAATTCAACGGGCTGAAAATCCCATTTTTCTTCTCGGACTACGACCGCATTTGGGCCGGCAATCTCTTGGGTGCCCCCTGCCGAAGAGCACACTATCTTGCAACCAGAGGCCCGGGCATCCACGACAACATTAGGGCAGTGGTCTAACCAAGCCAAATGTATAAAATATTCAGATCTTTTGTATAATGAAATAAGTTGTGGGACAGCAACATTGCCCACATAAAATATTCTCTCGCTCTTGAAAGGCTTTTCTTCACAAGAACCCGCAACCACCAAGCAGTCTTGCTCGGAACTATGTTCTAGGAAATATCTAATATTTTCTTTAAGCCTTTTGTGTGGACGCCACGACGAGGCGCAACACCAAACATTTTCAAATTTATCTAAAGAATCGTGCTCAAGAGGCGTTACATTATTTATAAAGCCAATATCCGCTCCATTGTGTATAACAACCGAATTATGATGCTCTCCAAAATATTTGCTCACTAAACTCTTATTAAAATGGGATTGGAAAATAACCCCGTCTGCTATCTCATAAGTGCGCCGAATATTTGAATTCAATTTCCCATAATCCTGTGCGGTATTGAAATATATTCCATCTAACCGCTGAAACAACGGGACATTATCTGTAAAAACTTTGGGCGCTTCTATAAAACACAGCCTTGCATCTGGCATTGAGGTGTGGTCTGTTTTTACGTCTAGCCTCTTGAACTCGCCAATGAGCTTTGAGGCGAAATGATTAGGACCTGAAGTGCTTTGCAAATTGACATTTTCAAAATGTAGGTTCATAACTTTTTATATTTTGGCTTTCTTCTAATCTCATTTGCTATGCCGGCCTGTTTTTGCGCTTTCGTCTTATCAATATTGTTGGGATTTTCACGATTATAAGTGTACAATATGTCGTCTATGTAAACTGCTTTTTCGGATGCCATCTCTAAAAGAGGTAGCATAATTGCCTGGTCATATGCCATAGTGTAATACTTTCCGCTACTATCTTGCAAATCCTTTTTATTAAGATTTTTCCATAATTTGTATTTAAAGGTTCTTAGGTGAGATGCTCTCCATTGGTCTTCTCTGAAGGAATTACTTTCTACAATTTGCTGGGGGTATCTAGATGGTTCGACACCGATCTGGCCCGTGGGGTGGTAACAATAGCTACCATACGTCATTAAGGGGGCTCGCTCCGAATATATCTGATTTAACCTGTTCAAAACAAAGGTGTTGGCTAACCAATCGTCTCCGTCCACCATCAAAATTACATCTTCATCATCGCAGTTTAGGGTGTCAATGCCATTGACAATGTTCTCCAAGGCATATTTTTTATTTGAGTTCTTAATCAGCTTAAAATTATCCAATTCACTAATAAGTTCGGTTGCAGTCAAATATGAATCGTCGGTCGATATATCGTCTATTAAAATACATTCAAAATTTTTATATCTTTGGCTTTTAAGACTTGATATGCATTTCGGCAGCCATCTTTCTGCATTATAAAAAGGAACCACTATTTTAAATTTTGTACTACCATCCCTGCTGTTAGCGTCATCTCCGTAGATTGTATTTTCCACTTCATGCCAGAAATAGGACGCGCGCGTGCTCAAATACGCATACATCTCATCAAAACCATAGCTAAACCATTTTTCGTCTTTATGCTGAACATTTTCGTTTAAAATCAATTCACATCCCAATAGTTTCGCCTCAATCACGATCCGAGGGCACGTATCTGCTCCCAGGGGCATAAAGATAAGCCCCTTTGACGATTTCATCTTTTTTAAAAGCGCAGAATGCGTTAGATTACAAACTAATTCAAATTTTAGTCCATGATCTTTGGCATATTGAACGGTTCTTTCTGTTGCTTTAATCCAGGAAGGAGAATTTAAAATGAGCCATGTATCATTTCTTTTTCTCTTTTCATTTCTCAATTTTTTGATAAACTTTAAGGTGTCCCTAGAAAACACAGAACTTAAAACTCTACTATTTTCTTTATTTAGAAAAGGATATAATTCACAGTAAACATCCTTTTGCTTCTGTGACATCCACCATAAATTTTTGGCAGCCGCCAAAAAAACTGCCACAATTTTTGAAGCATTCAAACTATGACAATCGCAAGCCCCCTCGGAGCTAGCATGCAACTCCCTAGACCTATATCTACAGTATTTATAATCATACTCGACAACAGAGTAATTGATTTCTTTAACACACTCTAACAAAATCTCTTTTCTTACATGCGTAAAGTTTCCAAACACCCAATGATATTTTTTATAGTATTGGAGGTGTTGTCGGTTCAACTCTTTTGACAAGATTTTTACAACAGGGACTAAACTCCCTTCCATAATAGCACCCGTCGTTAACTCGGCGCCTCCTACATAATCTTCTTCAAATAAGTCTGCTACAAATACAAACATAT
>Ga0208011_1000516_pt1 | contig 14716 bp, 19 predicted proteins | sample 7_EtaG_FD_184080 | JGI IMG/M metagenome (GOLD analysis project Ga0208011, IMG submission 184080) | Marine viral communities from the Subarctic Pacific Ocean - 7_ETSP_OMZ_AT15161 metaG (SPAdes) (version 2) | ecosystem: Environmental > Aquatic > Marine > Oceanic | place: Pacific Ocean | collected...
TGGTGGTTCATCAGGAACCATACTAGCTACATACTTATTTGATGTAGATGGATTATCTGTGTATGTACCAGGTTCAGGAATTTTATTTGAAGAAGGAGTGTATGTTGATTTAACATCTACTCCTGGTGTAACTATTTTATACACATAAGGACATAAATGGCGACTATTACTTACACAGTCACTGTCGCGAGTGGCACTAATGCCTTTAGCGCCGGTGTCAATAAATTTTATATTAATGGTGACGTAAGTCCTGTTCTGTATTTACAGGAAGGGAATACTTATGTCTTTGATACTTCTGATTCTACTAACGCTACTTTTATTTTATCTTTTTCTTCAACAAAAGACGGTACTTTTACAACCGGTGGAGCAGAATATACAACAGGCGTTACTAAAACAGGAACACCTGGAAGTTCAGGAGCTAAAACTACAATTGTAGTTGCTCCAGTTAGAACTGTAGGTGCACCTTTATTATTTTATTATAATTCAGGCGCCACAACTACAGCTGGAATGGGTAATAGTGCACAAACTATTGCACCTACTTCACAAACTACAGAATTCAATCCCCAAATCGACGATGTTATTCAAGAAGCCTTTGAAAGAACAGGGGTCAGAGGAACTCAAACTGGTTATATGTTAAAATCAGCAAGACGTTCTTTAAACATAATGTTTCAAGAATGGGGTAATAGAGGTGTTCATTTATGGAAAGTAAAATTAGCTAAGATACCTTTAGTATTAGGCCAAGCAGAATATAGTTTTGCCAGTGATTCAGAAAATTTTCCAATTGATATTAGTGAAGTATTAGAAGCGTTTTATAGAAATAATTCTGTAACGACTGCTCCTTCGGATATTGCTTTAACTAAAATTGATAGATCCGCTTATTCACAAACACCCAATAAATTAGCAAAAGGAACTCCCTCACAATATTATGTACAGCGAAAATTAAATCCAAGTATTTTTTTATACACAACACCAAGTTCAAGTGTATCTAGTACGAGTACACCCACTAGTTATCAATTTTGTTTTTATTATTTAGCAAAAATTGAAGACGTTGGAGCTTATAATTATACCTCTGATGTGGTTAACAGATTCTATCCTTGTATGATGTCTGGTCTGGCTTATTATTTAAGTTTAAAATTTTCTCCAGATATGAGTCAAGAATTGGAAAGAAGATATGAAAGTGAATTACTAAGAGCCTTGGATGCTGATAACCAAGGTACATCTACTTTCATTTCACCACAAACATTTTATGGAGAAGGAGTATAATGGCTGGATATGCATCAGGTAAAAGATCCTGGGCGATTTCTGATAGATCAGGCTTAAGATTTCCTTACACAGAAATGGTTAGGGAATGGAATGGATTTTTAGTTCATACTTCCGAGTATGAACCTAAGCAACCCCAATTGTCACCTAAACCAGTTGGATCAGATCCACAGGCTTTGCTTAATCCAAGACCACAACCTGCGTCAGCGGTGAGTTTAATTTTATTAACTTCTGATCCATTCACGACTGTTAACTATCTAGGAACTACTTATATAAATGTTTATTCAGTTGATCATCAACGATCCACTGGCGATACGGTAAGATTAAGAGGACCAGCTCAAGTAACTTCTGCTGGAAGTGGTGGAGCAGATGCAACTAATCTACAAGCTTTTAGAGATATACCTACTTTTGATAATGTGAGTGATATTGATTCAGCAACAGGATTTACAATTACAATAGGACAAAAAAAATCTGATGGGAGTGTTACTCGTGCGACGGGCGATTTAACTTCCCCTGAAAATTATTTTTTCTTTACAAGTACAGATACTGCTACAAGTGGAGGAATATCAGGAGGCGGTTCTGCTTGTTCTGCGGGCCCTGTAACATTAAAGGTGGTTAGTTCATAATGGCATATAGCTTAACAAATTTAAGAGACGATATTAGAAACTATACAGAAGTTGGAAGTAATGTACTTTCCGATGCTGTTTTATCTAGAATTATTCAAAACGCAGAAAATAAAATTTTAAGAACAATTGATACAGATCAAAATGTTTACTATGCTACATCAAATTTAGTTAGTGGGAATAGATATGTAACTATTCCTGGTGATATGAGAGCGATCCGATATGCTCAATTAGAAGATGCAGCAGGAAATCAATATTATTTAGAGCAAAGAGACACTTCTTTTATGGCCGAATACTACTCAACACCTGGTACTTCAGCTGTAGATATTCCAAAATACTATGCAAATTGGGATGAAACTTATTGGGTAGTAGCACCTACTCCTGATAAAACTTATGCAATTACGCTTAGTTATGATAAAGAACCAACAAGTATTATAACAGATACAGCAGGGACATATTTGTCAAATAAATATGCTGATGTTATTTTATATGCCTCTTTAGTAAATGCATATGGGTACTTGAAAGGTCCTCAAGATATGTTACAATACTACACTCAAGCTTTTAAGGAAGCTCTAGAATCGTACTCGATCGAACAACTCGGTCAAAGACGCAGAGACGAATATCAAGATGGTGAAGTTCGTGCTCAACTTAATGTTAAACCACCATCAAGTTATGGAAACAAATAGGAGATAAAAAATGGCAAACGAAGTACCTTATGCATTCCCTGTAGAGTTATTGAGTGGCACTCACGACTTTGCATCGGATACATTTAAGTTAGCACTTTATACAGCGAACCCTTACACTCAAAGTACTAGTACAGTTTATGTTGCTACAAGTGAATCATCAGGAACAGAATATTCAGCAGGTGGTAATACATTATCAGGTAATGCGGTTTCAAATGTTACAGACTATGCAACAGTTGATTTTACGGATAGTGTTTGGGGAAGTCCAACACCAGCAACTTTTAGTGCAGCTTATGCAGCCCTTTATAATACATCAGCATCGAATAAATTGATTGTAGTTTTAGATTTCAGTGGAACAAAATCTTGTTCTAATGGGACGTTCACAGTAACTTTCCCAAGTCCGACTTCTGGATCACCTTCTGGTGCAGATGCGTTATTAAGTATTAATTCGTAAGTATAGGAGATAAAAAATGGCTTTGGTTATAAATGATAGAGTAAAAGAAACTAGTACTACAACTGGTACGGGTGCGATTGCACTCGGCGGTATAGTAGCGGGTGAAGGTTTTATAACTTTTGCAACCGGAATTGGAAATAGTAATACAACTTACTATGCAATTCATAATCAGGGAACCGCTGAATGGGAAGTTGGTTTAGGAACTTTAGATGGAACGAGTGCTAATTTAGCTCGAACAACGGTCCTCGATAATTCCGACGGCAATACTTCTGCAATCACTCTTGGTGTTGGAACTAAAGATGTATTTTGTACATTACCCGCAGATAAGGCAGTGTACTTAGATTCTTCTGGAGATCCAGTAGGAGCAGCAAGCGCCGGTTTTGCATTAGCAATGGCGGTCGCATTATAGGAAAAAATTATGGCACAAAATTTTAGAAACGATCTAGCAAGCGCAACAGGAACGGGGGCTGCAACTCTTATAACTGCAGGCGATTATGATGCAGTAATAGGAATTAGATGTTGTAATATTGTAGCAACAACTATTTTAGTTGACGTTTATATTACTAATACAGCAACTAATTATTACATCGCAAAAAATGTAAGTATTCCACCGAATTCAGCGATTGAATTAATCCAAGGCGGAGCAAAAATTGTTTTAAAAAGTGGTGATGTTTTGTATGCAGTAAGTGATACAGCAAGTTCACTTGATACAGTTACATCCTACATTGATACAATTAGTTCTTAGGAGGAATTATGACTGCAACAATAAATGGAATCCAATATATCGGAGGGGGCACAAGCCCTAACGATTTTATAAATAATCAAGCAGGCACATTAAGTGTAACTCAAACAATTGAGAGCGGTGTCTTAGCCGGTCCAATTTCTATTCCGGCAACAATCACAATAACAGGAACGTTGGTAGTAGTTTAATGAGTAAAATAGAAGTAAATACAATTGAACCACAATGCGGAACAACTTTAACAGTTGGTGGTTCAGGAGATACAGTAGCTTTAGGAAGCGGTGCTAGTCAAACAGGATTCGGAAGAACAGGGACCGTTGATTGGCAGACAACTCCAAAGACGGCTACATTTACTGCAGTTAATGGAGAAGGTTATTTCTGTAATACAACAGCTGGTGCTTTTGAAGTTGACTTACCAGCAGGAGCTGCTGGTTCAATAGTGTCAGTACAAGATTATAATAATACATTTGATACAGATAATTTAACGATTGATCCAAATGGTTCTGAGAAAATAAATGGTGGAGATGCAGGAATGGCTCTTACACTATCAACAGAGGGTCAAGGGCTAACTTTGGTATATGTGGATTCAACAGTTGGTTGGCGATCTGTTCATAGTGATGATTTTTCACAAGTTCCAGAAAATCCAAGTTATATTACAGCAACTGTTAGTGGAACTTGTAATACTTTAACTACCTCAGGTGATTATAAAACTGCAACATTTGTAAATCCAGGAACTTTTTGTGTATCAGACGCTGGTAATCCAGCAGGATCAGATGCGGTTGATTATATGATAGTAGCTGGTGGTGCAGCAGGTGGAGGAAAAAATAATGGTGGTGGAGTTGGTGGCGGTGGAGCAGGCGGAGTAAGAATTGGAACAGTTACTCAACCATCTCCTTTAAGTCCAGCAAGTTTAATTGCTCCAGGAAAAACAGTTGCAGTAACAGGTTATCCAATAGTAGTAGGTGGTGGCGGAGCTTGTAGTACAAATGTTCCCAATGGAACAGCAGGAACTTCAGGCGATGTATCTTCAGGTCTTTGTTTTACAGCTGCCGGTGGCGCCGGTGGAAATGATGCAACAGATGATGGTGGAGCTGGAGGTTCTGGTGGTGGCGGAGGAGAAGCTGGTGGTTGTGGAGGAGCAGGAAATACACCCCCTGTAAGTCCGGCTCAAGGTAATCCTGGAGGAACAGGAAACAGTCCATCAGTTGGAGCAGGCGGTGGAGGTTTTACGGTTGCAGGAGAAAGTTCAACACCAGTCGCATCAAGTCCAACAGGAGATGGAGGTGCTGGTATAGATGCCGGACCTGTATTTGGAACAGCTAATGGATCCCCTTCTGGTAATTTTGGTGGAGGTGGTGGTGCTTCATCGGGTGCTCCAAGTGCTGGGCCATTCTCAGGTGGAACCGGTGGTGGTGGTATAGGAAATAAATCTGGTGTGGCTAGTACTAGCGGTGCAACCAATACTGGTGGTGGAGGTGGTGGTCACGGATCAACAGGAGCCCCTTCTGGAGGAACTAATGCTGGTGGATCTGGTATAGTAATAATTAGGTACAAATTTCAATAGGTAAAAATTATGGCATCAACAATAAAAGTAGACAACGTACAAAATCAACCAGGCACTAATATCGTTAGTAAGTGTGGAACAGATGTTACAATTGGAGCTTCTGGTGATACAGTAGCTTTAGCATCAGGTGCTTCTCAAACAGGTTTCGGAAGAACAGGAACAGTTGATTGGGATACAAGTATTAAAACAGGAACTGTAACAGCAGTAACTGGATCAGGATATTTCGTTAATACCACATCAGGTGAAATAACAGTTAATCTACCAGCGGCAGCTGTGGGGAGTATTGTAGCTGTTTCAGATTATGCTTCAACAGCAGATTCAAATAATATTATAATTGCCCCAAATGGTTCAGAAAAAATTAATGGAGTTAATGCTAATTATACAATTAGCACAGCAGGACTTGCTGTAACTTTAGTTTATGCAGATGCAACAAGAGGTTGGAAATCTGTTACAGGATCAGATGCCGATGCTGTAGGTCTAGTTCCAGCTTATATTACCGCAACAGGTGGTAATCAACCAACTCCAGGTGGTTGTATTGTTTGTACAAATTATAAACAACATACCTTTACAGGACCAGGAACATTTTGTGTTTCAGCAGGAGCTGGTCCACTAGCCGTAGCAGATTATTTAGTAATTGCTGGTGGTGGTGGCGGAGGTTGGGACGCTTCTGGTGGTGGCGGTGCTGGTGGTTATAGATTTTCAGATGGAACAGCAAGTGGTTGCTATACTGCAGGACCTGCTCCTTTAGGAGCAAGTGCTTTAGCTGTAAGTGCAACCCCTTATCCAATTACAGTTGGAGGAGGTGGTGCTGCAATAACAACTTCAACCGGTGGTAATCCTGGAGATAGTTCAACTTTTAGTACAATCACATCAGCAGGTGGAGGAGCTGGTGGTAGAGGTCCAGAACCTGGTCCTTTTAATGCTGTAAGTGGTGGAAGTGGCGGTGGAGCTAAATCAGGCACTACTGCTGGAAGTGGTAATACTCCTCCTGTTAGTCCCCCTCAAGGAAATGATGGTGGCACTGGTCCAGGTTCTGGAGGTGGTGGAGGTGGAGCTGGAGCTGTAGGTTCTGCTGGTGTACCCGCACCAGGTATAGGTGGTGATGGAGGTGCAGGTTTAACTTCTTGTATTACAGCAACTCCCGTCGCGAGAGGTGGCGGTGGTGGTGGAGGAAATGACTACCCTGGAGGAGCAACAAGTGGAGGAAGTGGAGGTGGCGGTGCCGGTGGTACAAGACCAAGCACAGCTGCAGCTGGAAGTGGAACAGTCAATACTGGAGGTGGTGGCGGTGGTGCTTCAGTTCCAGGAACCTGTGGATCTGGAGCTGGTGGTTCAGGCGTAGTAATAATAAGGTACAAATTTCAATAGGTAAAAATTATGAGTGAAATAAAAGTAAATAAAATAACACCGAGAGTCGCGTGTGGCACAACACAGCTAGGAGATAGTGGAGATACGTTCACAATTCCTTCTGGTGCTACAATTACCAACTCTGGAACTGCATCAGGATTCGGTGCAACAGGAGAAATTTCCTGGGACACAACAGTTAAAACAACAGGAACCTTTACAGCAACAGCTGGTGTAGGTTATTTTTTAAATACAACAGGTGGAATCATAACAGTTAACTTGCCGGCAGGAACTGCTGGAGACTCAGTAGCTATGGCAGATTACGCAGGAACTTGGCAAACAAACAATGTAACTGTTTCACCTAATGGAAGTGAATTTATTGGCGGAGTAAATACCAATGTAACTTTAAGTACCGAAGGACAAGCAGTAACTTTTGTTTATATAGATGGAACTCAAGGATGGGTAAATGTTTTAGATTCAACTTCTAATGTTAGAGGAATAACCCCTTTCATACACGCAACAGGTGGAACAATTACTTGTTCTGGAGATTACAAAATTCATACTTTTACAGGACCAGGCACATTTTGTGTTTCGTCTTTAAGTCCATCAGCTCCAGAAAACGCAGTTGATTGGTTGGTAGTCGCTGGTGGTGGAGGTGGTGGAGCAGTTAGAGGTGGTGGTGGAGCTGGAGGAGGTTATAGAGAATCTCCAGGTACAGCAACCGGATCATATACAGTTTCACCTTTAGGCGCAGCCCCAAGTGCAGCCGTTACAGTTACAGTACAAGGATATCCCATAACAGTTGGGGGTGGAGGAACAGCTGGACCTGGAATTGGTGGTAACGGAAATCTTTCAACTTTTGGATGTTATACTTCAGCAGGTGGAGGATATGGAAAGAATGCTGGAAGTGGTGCTGGTGGACCTGGTGGTAGTGGTGGTGGTGGAAGTTGTGGTGCTGGTGGAAGTGGAAATACCCCTCCTACAAATCCAGCTCAAGGAACTGGTGGTGGACTTGGATCTGGTACTGGAAGTCCTAGTGGAGGTTATGGAGCAGGTGGTGGTGGTGGAGCACTTGTTGCTGGAGCTGGAGGATCAGGTAGTGCTGGTGGCGATGGTGGATGTGGTGCAACTTCGTGTATAACAGCAAGTCCAGTTGCAAGAGCAGGTGGAGGAGGTGGAAGTATATACCAACCTGGTCTTACATCAGGTTCAGGAGGTGCAGGCGGCGGTGGAGCTGCAGGTACTTGTGCATTGACCACAGGTGTAGCTGGAACAGTCAATACTGGTGGTGGTGGCGGTGGTGGTTTTCATCCTGCAAGTCCTGAAGATGGCGGTGCAGGTGGTTCAGGAATAGTAATTATAAGGTACAAATTTCAATAATATTTATGTATTTACACAAATTTAAAAACAATATATAAGGAGAAACATATGGCACACTTTGCAAAAATAGGAATGAACGGAAAAGTTATCGGCGTATTAACTTGTGGTAACGGAGATATGCTTAACGCTGATGGCGTTGAAGATGAATCAGTAGGTCAACAATATTTGGAAAGACACAATAACTGGCCTGCACCAATGTGGATTCAAACATCTTACAATACTAGGGGTGGAAAACATAACTCGGGAGATGACTCTAAAGCATTAAGAGGAAACTACGCAGGCATAGGTTATGAATGGGACGAAGATAATCAAATCTTTTGGCCTAAACAACCATATGCATCTTGGGTAAAAGATACGTCTGATGCTCAATGGCATTCACCAATCGGGGATGCTCCTGCATTGACTGCAGAACAAACTTCACAAAACGAAGCCAATACACATAACTGGGTTTATAATTGGAATGAAGGTGGTCAATCTTGGGATCTAGTCGATAACAAAGCATAATTGATCCAGATCAATTCTTTTTAATCATATTGACATTATAATACCATCCTTTATAAAAGGAATTGGTATGCAAAAGAAAGTATTAAGCGAAATTGATTTACATTATGGCACTATAGATATGCCTAAAGGTTTTGAAATAGACCGAGACAAACTTCAATCAGATATTTTATCATCACAAATTAAAAATTCTAAATTTCCCTATTCAAGGGAATGGGATAAACTTAATACCTATGTAAGAGAACATATTAATGTGGAATATGGTTTTCAATTAGTGAATAAAGAAACGTGGGGAAATGTTTATAAACCCAAAGAACTTTCCATTCCTTTATTGAATATAGATCCAGTTGATTTAAGAAATTCTCCGGACTACACGTTGTTATATGGAGTGAATGTTAAAGACTGTAGTGTTAGAATTCACTATGACGACAATCGAAGAGCAGGAAGAAGTTGGGATATACCTTTAAAAAATAATGAATTTATTATGTTTCCATCTATACAAATGTATTACATCACCAATACTCAAAAAGATTCTTTAAACTTTATACAAACTACAACTTATGAATTTATCTAATTATTTTTGGCATTTTAGTGGAGTGTTAACTCCTAAGTTTTGTGATGATGTTATTAAATATGCACTATCCAAAGAGGAAGTAATGGCTAGAACGGGTGGCTATGGGGATAAAAAATTAAACAAAGACGATATTAAAAATTTATATAAGAAAAGAAGATCTGATTTAGTTTGGTTAAACGATACTTGGATTTATAAAGAACTACATCCTTATGTTCATATGGCAAATAAAAATGCTGGGTGGAATTTTCAATGGGAAAGAAGTGAGTCCTGTCAATTTACTAAGTATAAATTAAATCAATATTATGATTGGCATACGGATCCTTGGGATAAACCCTATGATAGAAAAGATAAGAATGCACCTGATCACGGTAAAGTTAGAAAACTATCTCTGACTTGTCAATTAACAGATGGCTCAGAATATAGTGGTGGAGAATTAGAATTTGATTTTCGAAACTATGATCCCAATATGAGGGATGAAAGTAAACATATAAGACGAGTACCTGAAATATTACCTAAAGGCTCTATCGTAGTATTTCCTTCACACCTATGGCATAGAGTCAAACCGGTAACAAGAGGAACAAGATATTCACTTGTCATATGGCAGTTAGGGGATCCATTTAAATAATATGTATATAAATAATTATTTTGTAACACCTGTATGGAATGAAATGAAACCAGACTTTGTTAAATCTTTAAACAAAGCGAGTGATCCATATATTAAAGAAGCAAAAAAAATGCCTGAATCTAAAAAATGGCTTAAGGAACACGGTGACTTTGGAAGAGCGTGGCACTCAACACAATTAGTAACAGATACCGAGTTTATGGATTTTAGAAATTATGTGGGTCAAAAAGCTTGGGAATTTTTAGATCATTCGGGATTTGATATGACTAAGTATACTACTTTCTTTGAACAAATGTGGGTACAAGAATTTGCCAAAAAAGGTGGGGGACATCATTCAGCACACATTCATTGGAACACTCACGTGAATGGTTTTTATTTTTTAAAAGCGAGTGAGAAGACTGCGTTTCCAGTTTTTCACGACCCGCGAACGGGTGCAAGAACTACGACATTACATATGAAACCAAATCTTAAAGGTGTCTGGAAAGGTCACGAACAGGTTCATTTTAAACCTGAACCAGGTTTGCTTATATTTTTTCCAGGATATGTACAACACGAATTTTCTGTGGACCACGGCAAAGCTCCATTTAGATTTATTCATTTTAATATAACCGCCGTGTTAAAGGAGATGGCTAAAGATGTCGTTTAAAAAAAATAAATATACAGTTATAAAACAAGCAATATCAAAAGACCTAGCAGTTTTTATTGCAAACTATTTTAGGATGCAGAAACAGGTTTATGATACTTGTAAGGTGGCTCGATATTTTTCTCCCTTTGAAAACATCATAGGGAATTATGAAAATGATCAAGAGCAAATCCCAAACACATATTCTCAATATGGTAATATGGCTATGGAAACTTTAATTTTAAAAATCCAACCTGTTATGGAAAAAGCAACAGGATTAAAATTATATCCCGCATATACCTATGCCCGAATATATAAAAAGGGTGATATTCTTAAAAGACACAAAGACAGATTTAGCTGTGAAATATCTACGACTATGAATCTAGGAGGGGATGATTGGCCTTTATATTTGAGTCCAAACGAAAATGTAGGAATTCCAGATGGTAAAAAAATTACTACTGAAAGCAAAGCTAAAGGTATTAAAGTAGATTTAAAACCAGGAGATATGATGGTTTATAAAGGTATGGAGCTAGAACATTGGAGAGAAAAATTTAAAGGTAAAGAATGTATTCAGGTATTTTTACATTATAATAATCGCAAGACACCAGGAGCTAAAGAAAATATCTTTGATAAGAGACCTCATTTAGGACTTCCTTCTTGGTTTAAACGATGATATAATTCTTAGATGGAGGCAGGGATCCACCACATACCCCCTGCTTCCTTTTAAGGATTATATATGTTATTAGGAATAGACGCATTTGCAGCCCAGCCATTTTCAGCCACAGGTAATGAAGGAAATGTTACAATTGTTGCAACTAAAAATCAGTTAACAATTACGATTGGGCCTGTTGGTCAAGAAGTTACATCCGTCATTGAACAATCAGGAGCAGATGCTTTAGTATTGGGTACAGGAGCTGTTACTTTATCGACTACCGTTGATATAGATTCAGGCTTAAAAAACCCATTAGTTTTAGGTACGGGAACTGTTACTGTTTCTGGTAACGCCGTCGTAGATTCAGGTCTTGCAAACGCGTTGACTATTAGAAGTGGAACTGTTACAATAACAGGTAATGCGGTCGTAGATTCAGGTCTGGAGAACGCGTTAACATTGGCAACAAAAGAATCAGGAGTAATTACTTGGAATGAAATTATACCAGGAGCAACTATGGTTTGGACACCAATAGTTCCTTATTAAAATTATGGCATCAACTTATTCAACAGATTTATCATTAGAACTCGTTACAACCGGTGAAAAAGCTGGTTTATGGGGAACTATTCAAAATACTAATTTAAAATTATTACAAACAGCAGCATCCGGATATACAACAGTTACTTTAAGTTCTGGTACTACAACTTTAAGTTTGGCTGATGGGTCCGACAGTGCGAATGGAAAACATCTTTATCTAAAACTAACAGGCACCTTAAGTGGAAACTCAGCATTAGAAATGCCTGCGACAACTACTGGAGGAAATGCCAACAGAGTATTTTTTGTAGAAGATGCAACGGATAGAACAAGTTCTAATTATACAGTACAGATTTTTACAACAGGTCAAAGTGGTGGCACTTATGTTAATTTACCGACAGGCGCTAAAGCTTTAATTTATTCAGTGGGAGCAACGCCTGCGAGTTATATGTCTATTATGCAACCCGGTGTTAAAGAAATTGATTCAGCTACAGTTACTGCTTACACAGCGGTTTCAGGAGATGTAATTTTAATCAGAGCTGCAACAGCTTCAGTTACTGTTACTCTACCAGCTGCCCCAGCAATGGGTGATGAAGTTACCATAATGGATTCATCTATTACATCGGTTGGATTTGGAACTAATCAATGTGTAGTTAATCCTAATAGTTTAAAACTTCAAAGAGGCGCTGGTAACTACAATATGAATACCGACAATCAATGTATTACGTGGTACTACACCAACGCTACAATGGGTTGGCAGATTAAAACCAATAGTACATCATAGGAGTTAAGGATGCTTACGAAAATTAAGTTTGCTCCTGGCATTGACAAGCAAGACACTGCTGTTGGAGCTGAGGGTCGTTGGGTCGATTCAGACAACGTTAGATTTAGATATGGATTACCTGAAAAGGTAGGGGGATGGCAATCCTTATTAACCGATACAATGGTCGGTGCCGCAAGAAAGCAACACGCTTTTGTAGATAAAGATGGTAATAGATATATTGGAATTGGTACAGATAAGTTTTTACTTATTTATTTTGAAGGTCAGCTCTACGATATTACCCCTACAAAAACAAAAATTACAACTGTTGGTATGTCTAATGCCGACGCAACCCAAGAAGTTTCTTTAACTTTTTCAGCTGCTCATAATCTAGAAGCAGGCGATATAATTTATTTAGATAATGTAACCGTTCCTAGTGGTGTTGGGTTAACCGATGCTGCTTTTGAAGAAAAATTATTTCAAGTAACAAGATTAACAACTGACTTAATTGCAGTCATTACAGGAACAGAAACAACAACAGGAGTTGGAACTGGTGGTACTTGTGATGTTACTCCTTACCACAGAGTAGGACCTGTAGCTCAAAGTTATGGTTATGGTTTTGGTGTTACTCAATTTGGTGGAACCGTTCAGGGATCTGCTAGTTCAACTTTAAATGCAGGTATTGTCGCAGCGGATACTACTGTTACTTTAGTAGATTCTACAAATTTTACTGCTCCATCTGGAACAATTTTTATTGGAGATGATTATAGTTCTACAGGCGAGCTTGCAACATACGCAGGCAATACAGATGCAGCTCCTGGAGATTTAACTACGGTAGCCAGAAGCCAAAATGGAACAACAGCTCCCGCAAGCACAAGTTCGGGCGTAGAAGTTCAACAAGCGACAGATTGGAGTGGATGGGGAGAAGCAGCCGACGCTGCAACCGTTACACTCGAACCAGGCTTATGGGCGTTAAGTAATTTTGGAGACGTCTTAGTTGCAACGATTGCCAATGGAAAAACTTTTACTTGGGATTCTTCTATTGTGGCAAGACTAAGCACTCCGGCTAAACAAAGTACGGCTGGTTATCAAACTACAAATAATCCAACTGCTACTCGATTTACTTTAATTTCACCCACAACACGTCACTTAATTCATTTAGGAACAGAAATAACTGTGGGAAGTCCTACGACTCAGGATGATATGTTTATAAGATTTTCTGCCGATGAAGACATTAATGAATACACCGTTGAAGCAACTAACACGGCCGGTACTCAAAGACTTCAAGACGGAACTAAAATTATGGGAGCTGTGGTTGCTAAAGAGAATATTCTAGTGTGGACTGACAATGCTTTATATGCAATGAAATTTGTTGGTGCTCCATTTACTTTTGGCTTTGAACAAGTAGGTACTAACTGTGGATTGATTGGACAGAACGCAGCCATTGAAATTGATGGTGTTGCTTATTGGATGTCCAACAATGGATTCTTTTCTTTTGATGGTACTGTTAACTCTTTACCGTGCGCGGTTGAAGATTATGTCTTTGATGATTGTGATACAACTAAAGGTCAACAAGTCAACGCAGGAATTAATAATTTATTTACGGAAGTAATATGGTGGTATCCAACACAAGGTGCAACCTATAATGATCGTTATGTAGTTTTTAATTATGGAGAAACTAATAAAACTCCATTACCTATGGGGAATTGGTATACAGGAACTAATGTAAATTCTATTAGAACTACTTGGATTGATTCATTAGTATATCCAAAACCTTATGCAACCGCTTTCGACAGTACCGCTGTCGGAACTTATCCAGTCGTTATTGGTGAGCAGGGCTTAGGCAGAAGTGTTTTATTTGAACACGAAACGGGGACCGATCAAGTTAATCCAGATGGAAGTACAACCACTTTAACTTCCTTTATAGAATCATTTAGCTTTTCTTTACAACCTGATCAAAGTGAAGTATTCCTAGCTATGAGAAGATTCCTACCTAACTTCAGAGTCTTGAGTGGAAACAATCAAGTAACCATTGGAGTTTCAGATTACCCTGCTGATACTATGGCGGATACTACGTTAAGTCCTTTTACTATTACATCGACGACAGAGAAAATAGATACAAGAGCAAGAGGACGTTATGCAAATTTAAAAATAGAAAACATAGGGGTTAGCGAATCGTGGAGATTCGGAACTTTTCAAGTAGATATACAACCGGATGGTAGAAGGTAATGGCAAAGATAGTAGTAAGATTACCCGAACCTAAAAGAGAATATAGTGAAGACAACCAAAGACAAATTAACAGAGCGTTAACTACAATCATTGAACAGTTAAACTCTACATACTTAACACAACAAAAAGAAGACCAAGAACGATTTACTTGGTATGGATTAGGCTAATGGCAAATATA
>Ga0208011_1000517_pt1 | contig 14712 bp, 20 predicted proteins | sample 7_EtaG_FD_184080 | JGI IMG/M metagenome (GOLD analysis project Ga0208011, IMG submission 184080) | Marine viral communities from the Subarctic Pacific Ocean - 7_ETSP_OMZ_AT15161 metaG (SPAdes) (version 2) | ecosystem: Environmental > Aquatic > Marine > Oceanic | place: Pacific Ocean | collected...
TCCGAGGGACAGGCAGCCAGGGTCAAGGAGTACATGAATTATCAAATCATGCACGTCATGGAAGAATACGATCCGGAAACAGATATGCTGCTATTTTATCTACCGTTGTCCGGTTCGGCGTTTCGTAAGGTTTATTATGATCAGAATTTAGGTCGGGCAGTATCGAAATTTATACCGTCCGAGAATTTAGTCGTGCCTTATGACACCAGCGATTTGCAAACTGCCGTACGGATTACCAACATCGTCTCGATGCCGATGAACGATGTCGTCAAATTGCAAAACAGCGGGTTCTATCGTGACGTGCCTCTGAAATCGATGGGCGCCGAGTACGATAGCGAGGACATTCAGGAGGAAATTGACAAGCTCCAAGGCATGGAGCCGTCGTATAACACTGACAGCGATTGTGAATTGTATGAAATTCATACCGATTTGGATATTGACGGGTTTGAAGACATGGACGAGACCGGTGAACCCACCGGAGTTAAGTTGCCCTACATTGTAACGTTGTCCAAACGTAACAATGCGGTGCTTTCCATTCGTCGCAACTGGAATGAAGCCGACCCGTTAAAGAAAAAGATTCAGTATTTTGTTCATTACAAGTTCCTACCCGGACTTGGATTTTACGGATTTGGCCTAACGCACATGATTGGCGGACTCTCCAGAGCGTCCACCTCGATTTTGCGTCAGCTGATCGACGCGGGCACGCTCGCCAACCTGCCGGCCGGATTTAAAGCGCGAGGGATTCGCATCCGGAACGACGATCAGCCCTTACAACCGGGTGAATTTCGTGATATGGACGCCCCAGGGGGCAGTCTTCGAGATTCGTTTGTACCATTGCCGTTTAAAGAGCCGTCACAAACCCTGTTAGCCTTAATGGGCTTAATGGTCGATGCCGGTAAGCGGTTTGCTTCCATTGCTGATATTCAAGTGGGCGATTCCAATCAGGAAATGCCGGTGGGCACCACCGTGGCCTTATTGGAGCGTGGCACCAAGGTGATGTCGGCGATTCATAAGCGCTTACATTACGCGCAAAAGATAGAATTTAACTTATTGGCGAGAATTTTCGCCCAATTCCTACCGCCGTCCTACCCGTACATGACCAAAAACGGCGACCAGAACATTAAACAAGCCGATTTTGATGATCGCGTGGATATTATTCCGGTATCGGACCCGAACATCTTCTCGATGAGCCAACGGGTGATGCTGGCGCAGCAAATGCTGCAAATGGCGCAATCGAACCCCGAGATTCACGGTCAAGCGGGCATTTACGAGGCGTATCGCCGAATGTATCAAGCCCTTAATGTGGAAAACATCGAGGCGCTCTTGCCGCCACCGCCGCAACCGGAACCGGTGGATCCGGGTAATGAAAACGCTTCCTTGTTGATTGGTAAAGGTGCACAAGCCTTCCAGGGACAGGATCACGACGCCCATATAGCTGCTCACATGAGTCTTTACGGCACCGCAATTATGCAACAAAACCCGCAAGGAATGGCGATGATTCAAGCGCATGTGTATGAACACATCACGCTGAAAGCGGAACAAATGGTACAACAACAAATGGCACAAGATCCACAAATGATGCAGATGCAACAGCAATTAATGCAGATGCCGCCGGAACAGCAACAACAGATGCAACAGCAAATGATGCAACAGCAACAAGCCCAAACAGCACAAGTGATTGCCGAGCTGACTCAGCAAATTAATGAGCAGTTTGCACCGCCGCCACCGCAAGAAGATCCGTTGGTGGAATTAAGGCGCCAGGAGTTGGATATTAAGGCCGGTGATTTACAGCGCAAACAACAAGAATTTGGAGAAAAGCAAAATTTAGATATAATGAAAATAAATCAACAGGATGATTTAACCAAAGAACGAATTGATTCATCCGAGGAAATTGCCGTAATGAAGAACGAAACAGCGCAGGACAGATTAGAACAGGCAGAACGATTTAAGGCAGCAGATTTACAACAGGAGAGCAAACAATGAGTTCAGTGATGAAAGCCATGCAGGCTGCTCATAAGGCACAAAAACTTGAAGAACGAGCCGCAGAAGAAAAACGATTAGCAGCACAACAGGCTGAGAGAGACTGGCGCGGCGATCCTAAACGAAAAGAACAGCTTATTAAATCCAGAGAAGATGAGAAAAAAGCAACGCCAAAGAAAAAAGCAGCGGCTAAAAAGACAACGGCTAAAAAGAAAGCACCAAAGAAAAAAGCAGTAAAGAAAAAAAGTGCCGCTAAAAAAGGGTAGCGCTAAGAAAACAGTTTCTGCTAACATAAGGAAACTGAGAAAAGAGGGCTACAAGAAGAAACAATCAGTTGCCATTGCGCTGAGCAAGGCGGGAAAGTCTAAAAAAAAGAGGAAGACCAATGCAAAGACCAAGAAAGTTCAGAGGCGCCGTACCAAAAAATCCAGGTACCGCAAGTAAATCCATGAAAATTAAAGACCAGGGCACCGTGCCTATGGCACAACCTAAAAAAGAAGCCAATGGCGGACCCCCTAAACCGGGTTCCGGCGCCGGCAAGTGCAGAGGCGGAGGGGCAGCCATTCGTGGTACTAAGTTTGAAGGCGTTTTTTAATGCCGAACTTTCTTAAAAGACCGAGCTCACCTCCCGTTTTAGGATCAGGTTACGGTCCCTATCTTAGAATGCCCGGAGTCAGAGGATTTCAAATGGGTGGCATGCCGACAAGACCCACTGCGCCTCCCATTGTAGGATCAGGTTATTACCTTAGAACGCCCGGAGCTAGAGGGTTTGCAGACCCAGGAGTCAGAGGGTTTTCACAGGGTGACCTGGCTGAAAAGAAAAGATTTAGAGATTATCAACCTGAAGGTATGCTTAAAGGCACTATTTTTGATTTTATTCCCGACCCTGTTCAAACATCTGCTTATTTGCAAGATCGTTTTGGCGACCAACAAGAACCGGCGCCAGTCGATGACAGTTTTGATATGCTCAGAATGTTTATGGAACTAACACCAGAAGAAAAAATGAGGGTGGCAGGTCCGAACTTTAATGAAATGAGCGAAGACGAAGTGGCGATGGCGATGTACGATTTTATTGCTGAAGGCAGATCTTTAACAGGCGGTCGAGAAGTCGATTACATGGATCCCGAAAAACAAGAGTTGCCTCTCTTTATGGAAGAACAGGAGACACCACAAGAGACATGGGATAATTTTATGGATCGGCCGAACTATGCCACAGGCGGGCTTGCTTCGCTGATGGGCGGTGTCAGAGGCTATCAAGGCGGAGGTGCGGCTAGACGTACTGGACGTACTGGCTTTGCTCCATCTTCGTATACATCTCCCACTGATCCGTATGGTCGTTCTTGGGGATTTCAGAGGCGCCATCTTGGACAGAGTTTCGATCCCAGAGAACAAATGAAAGCAATACAGGAAGCAATGAGAAACAATTGGGGTCGACCCCCTGGAGGGGGTTAATAATGTCTAGTATGAGCTGGGATCCAGTAACCGGCAAAATGAGAATAGATCCCGACCCTAGAGGTGGAGATCGCCGACCACGATGGAGCAACATAGAAGCTAGGATTAGGTCTGGTGAACAGCTCCCACCACAAAGCGAATGGAGCCAAGAAAAGTTTGATCCTATGCGTGGTATGCCGCAGATCACTCCACCTGGACCAGGAGGGTCGCAAGAAGAATGGGACATCTACAACTCATACGCTGATCAAGGAGGCGGTAGTGGTCGTCGCGTACCAGAAGTTACATTTCCAGAAAAAAACAATACGCCAGGTGGCGGAATTCCTCCTGGTTGGGGTAGACCTCCACGAGAAACAAGCAACACCTTTAGACCTGAAGGTATCAGACCCCCGCAGGATACGGGTCCTTTTTATCGACCCCCTCCACCAAGGAACCCTTTTATGAGGCCACCTCCTCAGAACCCGTTTAGCTCAATGCTGGGCTTAGGCTCTGGACCCAATTTATTCTCAGGCGGAATGCCGTTTTTTACGCCTCCACCCAGAATGCCAATAATACGACAACCAATGTTTGGCGGCGGTTTGGGAGGATTCGGTGGCGGATTCGGTGGCATGGGCGGCTACGGTGGCGGCATGGGCAGAAGTTTTAATCCGTTCGGTGGCCAGTTTGGCGGCATGGGCGGTGGATTTGGAGGTATGGGCGGAGGTTTTAATCCATTTGGAGGAATGGGTGGCCAATTCGGCGGCATGGGTGGGGGCTATACGCCTGCATTCGGCGGCGGAAGAGGCGGCTTTGGTGGCAGATTCGGTGGCGGATTTGATCCAAACATAATGATTCCACCTAGGCCGATGCGTGGACCTGTGCAACCACCAAGAACAACTGGCGGTGGCAATCAATATGGCTTTACACCACCAAGCGGTGGAATGCAAGCACAAGTAATGACACCTTGGCATAATCCAGACACTGGCGAGTCTTATATGGCACCAAACCCAGGATACAGACCACCAGAAGGTAGTGCTTGGACTGAAGGCTCTACTCCTGGCGGTTTTAAAACCAGCTTTGATCCAAATGTAGGACAACCTCCACCAACACCACCGACGCCAATCGTAGGCGCCACAGGTGCTACAGGAGCGACAGGCGCTGCTGGAGCACAGGGCTTACAAGGAGCGACGGGAACTACTGGCGCAATAGGCGCTACTGGGGCACAAGGATTACAAGGTTTACAAGGCATGCAAGGATTAACCGGAGCTACGGGTGCCACAGGACTAACCGGAGCTACCGGCGCCACAGGAGCTCAAGGACTCCAAGGCATCCAAGGTGAGATAGGTTTAACGGGAGCAACTGGTGCTACTGGAGCTCAAGGTATGCAAGGTATTCAAGGTGAGATAGGATTGCAAGGTCTTCAAGGCTTACAAGGTTTACAAGGAGAGCGTGGTTTAGCCGGAGAAACCTTTAATCCAACAGATTATGACTGGGGCGGTGTTTTTGGTCAGTATGGATTTAATCCAAGCGGTTTACAGTCTAGATTGTCTTCGTTGGAAGAAAGACAAATGCCAGCATTCACACCGTTTGACCCAACAGGTCTTCAGTCAAGATTGTCTGCATTGGAAGGAAGAGAGTTTTCAGCATTTGATCCAACAGGGCTTCAACAAAGAATGGGTTCGCTAGAAAGCAGGGAAATGTTTGACCCCACAGGACTACAAAGCCAAATTGCTGAACTGCAAGGAAGAGAAATGTTTGATCCAACAGGGCTACAAAGTCAAATTAGCGCTTTACAGAACAGACAAATGTTTGATCCAACCGGGTTACAATCAAGAATAGGCGATTTGGAAGGCAGACAAATGTTTGATCCGAGCGGCTTAAAATCAAGACTTTCACAACTTGAAAGTCAATTTCAACAGCAACCTTCGCAACAATTAAGTATGTCTGATATTGAATCGTTAATTGAACAGCGTTTGTCAGGCTTGGGATTAGATGACAAGCCTTTAGGTCTGGCAACAGATCCTTACGATTTTAAAAAAGACCCGATGCGAGGCGCATTTGATCCAAACATAATGACTCCACCCGGCGGTAGTTAAAAAATAGTGGACGGCTTAAGATTAGCAGAGTATATTCTAAAAGAATTACGAGATAGACAAGAACGAGTTTCAGAACATCTGTCGAGTGGTTCAATAAAAACGATGGAAGACTATCGTTTTCTCATTGGAGAGTTGACGGCACTTCGCTCCTTTGAAGATGATTTAAAAGAAGTGTTGCAAAATACAACTGGAGACAGTTTTGATGAGTGACTTAGCAGTCCCCCAACATATAGAAGCCGAACGCAAGGCTCAAAAAGAAGCGCAAAAAATAGAGGAAAGCAAAACAAACGGCGAAGTATCTATTCAAGATGCCTACATCGAACCTCAAGAAAGAGTGCTTGACCCCTCCCTTATCGACAACTCACTATTAGAAAGAATGCCTAATCCTACGGGTTGGCGTTTATTGGTGTTGCCCTATAAGGGAAAAGGCGTCACTGACGGAGGTATTGTTTTGCCTGATACGCTTGTAGACAGAGAAGCTTTAGCAACGGTAATTGCGTATGTGTTAAAACTCGGACCATTGGCCTATAAAGATTCTGGAAAGTTTAATGGCGAGTCTTGGTGTCAAGCTAAAGATTGGGTTTTAATTGGTCGTTATGCGGGCGCTCGTTTTAAATTGGAAGACGGGGCGGAAGTCAGAATCATTAATGATGATGAAGTCATTGGCACTATTTTAGACCCAGACGATATCCAGAGTTTATAATCGGAGCAAATCATGGCAGAAGCATTACCAGAAATTACTGATGAGAAAATTGAAAAGGCAGCCTTACCGGAAGGTAAGAGAGCCAATGAAGAGGTATCAGAAGAATCAACATTTATTGAATTGGAAGGAAAAGACTTAGAAGGTCTTCCGCCAATTGAAGAAGAAAAGGTTACAGAGGACTTCAAAACCAGCAAGCATGTTGAGAAAGAAGCCGAGGGCATAGAAAATGAAGCTGAAAAAAGGGCTAAGTTAGCGCAGAATCGAATTGATAAAGCCGTTAAGCAAGCTAAAAATTATCAACGCAGAGAACTCCAAGCGCTTCAGTACGCAAAACAAATTGCCGAAGAAAACAATAGTCTTAAAAATCAACAAGCGCAAATGTCACAAAGTTATGGTGACGAGTTTGGTGCCAGAGTGGAATCTCAATTAGAAGGCTCGAAGATTGCTCTACAAAAAGCAATGGAAGAAGGCGAGGCTGATAAAATTGCTGAAGCTCAATCCATACTGGCGGCTGCGTCTGCTGATAAGGTTGCCCATGATCAGTATCAAGGACAGCTTCAAAGATACAATCAAGAGATGGAGCAATACAATGCTCAACAACAAATGTACATTCAAGAACAAAGAATGGCGGCTCAACAACAACCGTCTAAACAACCGGTTTATCAACAGCCTTCAAAACGAGCACAAAGTTGGGCTAATGAGAACACTTGGTTTGGAAAAGACCAAGTCATGACCAATGTTGCTATTGCCGTTCATGAACAATTAGCACAAGAAGGATTTGACACAGAGTCAGATGACTATTACTCTGAAATTAACAAACGAATGAAGCAAGAATTGCCAAATCGTTTTGAAAACATCGTGGAAGCTGACGGGAAACCCGTCCAAACCGTCGCTTCACCATCACGCAGTAACTCAAATGGACGCAGGAAAAATCGTAATCAAGTGGAATTGACACCTAGCGAACAGCAATTAGCTAAACGTCTAGGAGTTTCTTTTAAAGATTATGCAATTCATAAAGCGAGGTTAGATAACTCATGAATGATAAAGTTGAAATCGAAGAAAACGTTGAAATTGACAGAACTTCTCGAAGTTCAGAAACACGCGAGACTCAAGAAGCTAGACGCCCTTGGGAACCGCCTTCTCTTTTGAAGACGCCTGAACCGCCTGATGGAATGCGATACCGTTGGGTTCGTACTGAAATCAGAGGCCAGGAAGATCGAAAGAATGTTATGCAACGACTACGCGAAGGCTGGGTACCAGTTAAACCGGATGAAATTCCAGAGTTTGATGTTCCCACCATTGATCACGGCAAACACGCAGGTGTAGTCGGAATCGGTGGATTAATGCTTTGTAAAATCGATGTATCAATTGCCGAAGAACGAAATCGGTATTTTGAAGAAAAAACAACTCATCAGATGAATGCAGTTGATAATGACCTCATGCGTGAAGAACATCCTGCTATGCCGATTACAAGAAATCGGCAGTCCAGGGTTACTTTTGGTGGTAATCCTAAGACGAAGTCTTAGAGTTACTTAATTTTAATCTCGTGATCGGAGAAGTTAATAATGGCAAATAAAGACGCCGCATTTGGTTTGCGTCCCGCCAAGCATGTTAGCGGTTCACCGTTCAACGGAGGTCAATCTAGATATAGGATTACGACAGGCGATACAGCTTATACTACGAAGATTTACATGGGTGACATTGTGACTCAGAACACAGGAGGTACGGTTACTCGTATCGCTCGTGCTGATGGTGGTAGCGCTACAAGCGATATCATTATTGGTGTGTTCAACGGTTGCTTTTACACGGACCCTACTACAAGTAAACCAACGTGGAGCAATTACTGGCCTGGTAATGCTGCTACTGATGCAGTCGGCTTTATCATTGACGACCCTTATGTCGTTTATGAAGTACAAGCAGATGCTGCTATGCCAGTAGCGGATCTTTGGGGTAATTTCGACATTGTGGATCAATCCACAGTCGGATCAACCCAAAGCGGTCGTTCTAATGTTGAGCTTGATGTGTCAACGGGGGCTACTACAGCCACGTTGCCACTGAAAGCAATCGGTATATCTACAGACCCTCAGAACTCCGACGTCGGAAGTGCAAACACCAATGTGCTTTGTTTAATACAGAACCATCTGTATAGACAAGCCCAAGTTGGTCTAGCATAAGGAAGGTATAACTAATGGCTATTTCAAGAGCACAGCTCACTAAAGAACTAGAACCTGGTTTAAACGCCCTTTTCGGCATGGAGTATTCTCGTTATGAGAATGAACACGAGGAAATTTTCGAGTCTGAAAATTCAGATAGAGCTTTTGAAGAAGAAGTTCTTATCGCAGGATTCGGAAATGCTCCCGTGAAACGTGAGGGTGATGGTGTTGAGTTTGATACAGCCTATGAAGGCTTTACTGCTCGCTATACCCATGAAACTATTGCACTTGCATTTGCATTAACAGAAGAAGCTGTAGAGGATAATCTCTACGACCGACTTGGTGCACGTTATACGAAAGCGCTTGCGCGATCTATGGCTCACACTAAGCAGGTTAAGGCTGCTAATGTTTTAAATAATGCATTTAGCTCTAGTTACACAGGTGGAGACGGACTGTCTCTAGTGAACAGTGCGCATACCCTAGCGGGTGGCGGTACTTATTCAAACACACCTAGTACCCAAGTTGATCTGAACGAAACTGCACTTGAAGACGGTTTAATTACAATCTCAACTCTTGTTGATGATCGTAATCTAACCCTAGCTCTTCAAGGCACAAAGCTAATTGTGCCACCACAACTTCAATTCATAGCAGACCGCTTGCTCGAAACTCCAGGTCGTGTTGGAACAGCTGATAACGATATCAATGCAATGAAAAATATGGGAATGATTCCTGAGGGCTATGCCGTCAACCATTTCCTAACTGATACAGATGCATGGTTTTTGTTAACAGATTGTCCAGACGGAATGAAGCACTTCGTGCGTACGCCTATAAGCACTAACATGGAAGGTGATTTTGACACCGGAAATGTTCGCTTTAAGGCTAGAGAGCGTTACAGCTTTGGTTGGAGTAATCCTCGTGGCATATATGGCTCGCAAGGCGCTTAAGAACCAGTAAATGGAACCTCGCCGGGGGTTTCTTACTCAACCCGGCACACTTTTCTAGGGGTAACTTGTCCTACAGACTGACCTAGCAGACAATGCCAAGACGGTAGGACTTATTTTTTCAGGAGAAAAAATTATGGCACAATCAACTTTTGCAGGTCCTGTAAGATCACTCGCTGGTTTTATTAATGCAGGATACAAAGCAACCGTTAGTTTAACGGCAAACACAACCATCACAGTGGCAGCTCATGCTGGCAGAACGCTATTATGTAATGATGCAGACGGAGTGTTTACACTTCCCAGCATTGTTGTAACAGAACCTGCCGATAAGGGCGACCCAGGACAATTATGTAATTTAGGTGCTCAATTCACTTTTGTTGTTGTCACGGCAGCAACAGACATGGACATCACAACCGATGGCACAGACAAATTTGTCGGTGGTGCTTATACCGGTATTGATGACAGTGCAGCAGGTAAAACTTTTATCTCTGGCGCATCTAACGATACCTTTACACAAAATGGCACAACTAAGGGCGGTTTAGCAGGAAGCATTGTAGTTATTACTGCAATAGCCAGCGCTAAATACCATGTTGCAGCACAGCTACTTGGTTCAGGAACTTTAGTAACACCATTTGCTGACGCTTAATAGGGGGTAGATTATGGCTAATACAGTCACAGGTCCCACTAAGCAATTTGATGGACAGAAAAAGCTCATTGTTTATTGTTCTGTTTATTCAGACGGTAGTGCGAGTAGCACAACTTTAGCTGATGTTTCAGGACTAAACACAAGCCCAGACGGAACTGCTTGTTCAACCGTTACTTTAAATAAGATATGGTACACATGCAGCGGCGCTCCAGATGCTCCGGCCTCCCTTGATTGGGATGCAGACACTGACGTTACTTTTCTAACATTGTCTTACGACAATTCGTTTGATTTTAGTGATTTTGGAGGTCTAACAAACACAGCAGCAACTGGTTATTCGGGTGATGTTCTTTTAGTTATTCCCTCAACATCTGATGCCGGGAACGAATACACCGTTTGGTGTGAGTTCATTAAGAACTACTAATAAGAATGGCTACTTCTGGATCAAGAGACTTTCAGCCTAATGTTGCTGAATGGATCGAAGAAGCTTACGAACGATGTGGGCTGGAAATGCGTACTGCTTATGACGCAAGAACAGCCCGCCGTTCGTTAAATATTCTTTTTGCAGATTGGGCAAACAGAGGTCTAAACCAATGGACCATTAGCAATGTTAGTCAAACATTAACTGAAGGCACCGATTCTTATAGTTTAAATGCTTATGTAGTGGATGTTTTGGATGTGGTTCTTAGACGCACTAAAAACAGTGTGGTTACGGATTATCAAATGAGTCAAATAGGACGTTCTGAGTATTGGAACATTCCGAGCAAAGCCACCAAAGCTAGACCTACTCAGTATTTTATAGACAAACAGGAAACGCCTAAAATATATGTTTGGCCAGCGCCAGAGAACAGCACCGATATTATTAAAATGAATCAGATTTTAAGGATAGAAGACGCTGATACTTCTGTTAATGATGTTCAGGTTCCTTTTCGATTTTATCCTTGTTTGGTTGCGGGGTTAGCTTATTATCTTTCTCAAAAAAGAGCGCCAGAAAGAATGGATTCATTAAAAATGATGTACGAAGATGAGTTTGCTAGAGCGTTGGCTCAAGATGAAAGTCGCGCGTCATTGATGGTAAAACCGAACATGCGCTCTTATGGTTACTAGGGATGACTTATGCTGCCGGCAAATATGCATACGGAATTTGTGACCGATGCGGTTTTAAATATCTGTTAAGTGAATTACACAAGGAATGGAATAATTTAAAAACATGCCCGGAATGTTTTGAACCCAAAAGTGCACTGCTTGATCCACTACCTCATGTTGCTGATCCACAAGCTCTTTATGACCCAAGACCGGATACCGTTACTCAAACGGCGGGTTTGGGGGTAGTTACTACCAACAAGATTTCAGAGTTTGATTCTAAGGGGGTTTATTTAGGCACCGGGGGCATGACCACTACCGATGATCCTATTGGTAGTGAATTTGAGGGTCTTGAAGCAACCGGAGAAATTGGTACTATAACAGCAGGAGGCTCATAATGGCTTTTACTTATGCGACATTAAAGACAGCTGTCCAGGATTACATGGAAAATGACGAAACGACATTTACCAATAACTTGGATAATTTTATAAAAGTAACCGAAGAAGACATTTTAAAAAATGTTGAACTTAACTATTTTAGAAAAAACGTGACGGGAACAGCGGCTTCCGGAAACGCTTATTTATCAATGCCCAGCGATTTTTTAGCGCCGTTTAGTTTAGCGGTAATTAACTCAAGTGTTTATACTTATTTGTTATTAAAACACCCGTCTTTTATTAGAGACTATACACCCAATGCTTCAACCACTGGTGCTCCTGTATACTACGGAGAGTTTGATGATGATTCATTTATTTTAGCGCCTACCCCGGATGACAATTATACTTTTGAATTGCATTATTTTTATAGACCAACATCTTTAACTGCCGGCGCTTCCGACGGCACCACTTATTTATCAACCAATGCGCCCAATGTGTTATTGGCAGGTTCTTTGTTACAAGCGGCCTTGTTTATGAAACTAGAGCAAACAGAAATTGGTACTTATAAACAAAATTATGACAAAGAAATGATGCAATTTAAAATTTGGGCAGAAGGCAAAAACACCAAAGAAGAAATGCGTTATGACAAAACCAGGGCAGTGCGATGATTAAAGAACTGAAAGGCAAAAATATTGCTATTGTTGCGATGGGCAAAAGCCAGCTCGATTATCACATGTCGATTAGCCACAGCAAGGAATACGACGAGGTCTGGGCGATTAATTCCATGTGTGCGGTTGTTAAATGTGATCGCGTGTTTATGATGGACCCGGCTTCACGTTTCTTTGATACATTTGATGCGGGACCACAAACCCAGGTAATGAGAAAAACGCTTCCAAGGTTAGAAATCCCGATTTATTCTTGTGAACTCGACAATAGGGCGCCAGCCGTTGAAATGTTCCCTTTGGACGAGGTGGTAGAAAAGACAGGTTGTGGCTATTTGAACAATACGATTGCCTATGCTATTGCCTTTGCGGCTTTTAATGAAGTAGGCAAAATCAGTATGTATGGCGCTGACTTTAGTTATAGCACTAATATTTATTTTGGAGAACTAGGAAGAGGTTGTTGTGAATTTTGGCTGGCTAAATGCATGGCCAAAGGAATTGATGTTTCCATTGCGGCAAATTCTCCTATGTTAGATACTAATATATCCTCAAAGGAAAAGCTTTACGGATACCATAGGTTGGAAGATCCACCCGTGGTTTACTTAAAGAATGGAGATTTGAAAACAACTAATTTTTCTAATATAGAAAAAGAAAACGAAAAACTTGTTGGCGTTTCTGGTAGGCAAGACCCTATAAGAATTAAAAAAACAAACGGTCTTACGCCCCCTGAACCAAGCCGATATTAAGGAGAGAAAATGCCAGGTGCAACAGAGCGAAAAAGATACATGAGAGGAGAAACTAAAACTTCTCGTGGCGATTATGACACGAAGAAGAAATCCTCTAAAAAATCTAACAAAAGCAAGAAATATTGAAATGGAAACAGATTCGTTTACAATTTCTATAGGTGATTTATCTGTAAAGACAACACATGGTAGAGGTCATACAGTAGAAGAAATCGCTGAAATGGCGACCAATAAATTAGTTTCAGTTGCAGATACTGCTCCTGGTTCAATTAAAGCACAGGCACATGCTTTTAAAAATTTGTGTCATCAGGTTATTGTTTATTATATGCAAGAGGCGATAAAAAACCATATGTGTACAATAGGTAATCAATTAGAACAGCAAGGCCATAAGGACCTTGCGGAAATTATTAGGAGGCTATAATGGCTATAACACAGGCAATGTGTACTTCTTTTAAGAAAGAACTCTTAGAAGCAAAGCACGATTTTTTACTTTCTGGAGGCGACACCTTCAAGTTAGCCTTGTATACCAGTTCAGCTACTATGAGTGCTGCTACCACAGCTTATTCCACTAGCCAAGAGGCAACAGGAACAAACTACACCGCTAAAGGTGGAAGTTTAACCAGAATCGACCCGACTACATCGGGAACAACTGCGTTCACTGATTTTGCTGACTTGACTTTTGGTACTTGCACAATTACGGCAAGAGGCTGCATGATTTTCAACGACACAGCTACTGGTGATCCAGCAGTTGCAGTTTTTGATTTCGGTGGCGATAAAACCAGCACAGCAGGTAGTTTTACCATATCTTTCCCAACCGCAGACGCAAGTAACGCTGTTATTAGAATAGCGTAGAGTTAGCCAATGGCTAATATCACTGGCTGGGGTCGGAGTACCTGGAACTCTGGCACTTGGGGTAATCCAGTACCTGTTGAACTGACTGGTTTAGCGGGAACCGGTGCTGTAAGTTCTTTAACCATTACCTGTGATGCAAATGTTGCAGAAACAGGAGTAGCGGCTACTGGTGCGGTAAGTTCCCTTACGGTTACTGGTGTTGCTAATCTTTCGGTTACAGGACTTGCTGGAACCACTGCTTTAGGCACTGAAAGTGTTAGTGCTGATGCCAATGTTAGCGAAACCGGCCTGGCAGCAACAGGCGCGGTTGGTACAGTTATTGCTAACGGTGTCGCGCTTGTTGGTGTTAGTGGTACCGCTTCCACCGTTTCGCAAGGTGACGAAACCGTTACTTGTGATGCTAATGTTTATCCGACTGGATTAGCGGGGACAACATCGTTAGGCACAATAAGTCTAGTAACTAATAATGTTATTTCATTAACAGGCCTAGCAGGGACAAGTGCTCTTGGTGATTTAACGATAACGACTCAGGTAACGATAGCCGTTACTGGTGTGTACGGAACAGGGCATATTAGTCAATTATTGCTTTGGAGCGAGATTATTCCAGGACAAGACGCTGAATGGGCTGTAATTGATGATTCTCAAACACCAAATTGGTCGGCAATTGATGATGCTCAAGATGCTGATTGGAAGGAAGTGGCATAGATATTGGAAAACAGAACATATACAAGCTATAATCAAAAAAGATTGGAGGAATCTAAATGGCAACTTATGTAAACGACTTACGATTAAAAGAAATTGCTACAGGTGATGAATCGGGAACCTGGGGCACAAGCACCAACACGAATTTAGAGCTTATTGCGGAAGCCTGGGGCAGTGGTTCTGAAACAATTACCGGAACTTCCCATACCATTACCATAGCGGACGGCACCTCAGATGCTGCCAGGGCCTATTCTCTTACTCTTGCAGGATCAATCACCGCAACCAACACCGTAACTCTCGCACCGAACACCGTTAATAAAACGTGGATTATTCAAAACAGCGCGGGTTATCA
>Ga0208011_1000519_pt1 | contig 14674 bp, 16 predicted proteins | sample 7_EtaG_FD_184080 | JGI IMG/M metagenome (GOLD analysis project Ga0208011, IMG submission 184080) | Marine viral communities from the Subarctic Pacific Ocean - 7_ETSP_OMZ_AT15161 metaG (SPAdes) (version 2) | ecosystem: Environmental > Aquatic > Marine > Oceanic | place: Pacific Ocean | collected...
TTCTAATTTTGCCACTACTAATGGTCGTGTTTTCATTGACATTGTAAATCCAGGAACCATTTGTTTTTCTTGTCCATAAATTTTATTTGTCATTTGTTTTTGTGTATCTACATATTTTAAATCTTTTGACATATAAAATAAATTATCATACTCTCTATCAATACATTGTTGAATTGCTGCCCAACCAATTGATGCATTTTCAATAACTAATAATGCATTATTATATTCAGTAGCTATGTTAACAAGTAAATTACCAAAATCTTTTGTTCCAACCTTACCTTTATATTCTGCTACCTGTTTACAATCTTCTACTTCCATAACATGAAATGCTGAATAGTCTGTACCATCTCCTCTACTAACATCAGCACTCACCACATAATCTTTTGTGTAATTTGGTGGATCCCATATCCAAACATTACTATCTACCCCACGTTTTTCAATTGGATCCTTAACTTGTGTGGTTTTATATTCTTCCAAAATTCTACCATCAATTACCATCAGACCAGAAGTTACAAAGTCACAATCACATTCTTGTGCTGCCATTGAAGGACCTAACAATTTATCTTGATGATCTCTCCATTCTTGGTCTCTATCTGGATGTACTGACCAATGTAATCTTAAAATATTCCATTCATTTAGACCATCTTCAGCATCAACCCAAGTTCTATGAAACCAATTACCAACACCATTTGGTGTAGAAAGTGCAATACATCGACCACCCAATGCCAATGTTTGAGATGCCGCAGTCCATATTGAATCAATTCTAGGAATAAATGCTGCTTCATCTAAAATTAACAATGATAATGCTTCTGATCTGCCAGCCTCTTCAGAACTTGCTACTGCTTTTATTTGAGAACCATTCTTATATCTTAATGACAATTTATTATCTTCAACACATTTTTGTTTCAACCAAGTTGGTAAACTAGCATGCATTACCCTAACTTTAGTGACCAAATTTTTAGCTACATCTTGTTTCGTAGCAATAACCAATATATTCTTATCATCATAAAATGTCATCATCCATAATGCATACCCTGCAGTTAATGTTGATATACCTAACTGTCGGGCTTTTAGAAGAACATTATAATCCTTATTAACAAATTCTTTTAAAGTTTTCTCTTGATAACTGTATAAATCAAATTTTATTTTACCTTTTTGTGGATGTTGAATATAACAATATCTTCTTAAAAAATGTACAGGATCTTTTGCACACTTCTTAAATTCGTTTCGAATAGCTTCTTTTATTTGTTTTTTATCTGTAGACATTATTATAAAATACTAGTTATTGAATGAATAAAATCTGTTAAGCCGTATGATAATATTGCCCCATATGTAAAATATAACCATTTATTTTCGTACCAGGAAGCTTTGACTAACTTTGTTTTCTTTTCAAGTAATTTTTTATCGTTTTCTAAAATATTAATTTTTTCATCTTGTAAAGCAACTGTAACACTATCCTTAGCAATAAGTTCCTTATGTATATATATCAACTTATTTTGTGAACTTACAATATTTTTTAAAGAATCAACTTCAACTTGCAAATTCTGAATATTTATTGCAATTTTTTTCGATTCTTCTTCAGTAAGTGTAACTTGTGCAGTGCAGAATGCAGTTATTAATAATATTAATATCCATCTCATTATAATTCAAAATTTCCAGTTATCTCAATAGAGTTACAGTTGTTCCGCCAGTATTTACTACCTTTTTTATTGCAATTGGATATAGTTGTCCTGTTACTAATCCTGCGCTAATTGTTCCTGACCCATTAACTGGAGTTAAAGTATAACCAGTTCCAGCATTAACTATAAATGCTGTACTAGTATTTGAACCCGTAGCTTCAAAAGTTGTACTTGCTCCTACCGCCTCTACAACTTCTCCATATGCATTTTGTGTCTGTTCAATTGCTTTAGTTCTATTAACAAATGGTGCGTATTTTGCTGTTGCCATTATTTACTCCTATTTTTTTGCAAATTTTCTTAAAAAATCTTCAGCGTCTTTAGAATTTTTAATTTCTTTGCGTTTTTTATTACCCTTTTTAACGCTTTTTATTTCTTTTTCTATATCTGCAGCTTTGTCTTTTAAGTTTTTAGATTCCTTCTTTGTAGATTTAATCTTTTTATCTACTGATTTAATCTTCTTAGTAGAATCTTTTAACTTCTTATCTATTTTTTTTACTTTTGCTTTTTTAATAGCAGAAGCTTTACTTGATATGCCCAAAATAGATAAAATAAGGGCTATTATCTTTCCCAAACCTACAACTCCCGTTTTATTTTAGTTATGTATCTAGCTAATTCCTTCCTATCCAACCCCAAACCATCAATTATTTTAGCTAATGCTGCAATCTGTTTCCGACGATTTAAATTAGCGCCTTTTATCGCAGTAACCGCCTTATCTAAAAATCTTTGTGCTTGAGCTGGTAGTTTTACATCAAGTTTCTCTAACCCACCATCAGCCTGTTTTTCTGCCAAAATGGATTTAATTTCTTCTCGTACCAAACTTCTGAGTTTATTTATGTCCGACATGAACTTCTCCTATTGTATATAATACTACACTTATAAATATATAAATATATTAAATTGATTCTTCCAATTTTTTTATATATTCTTCAGCTTCTTTAATTTCTTGATTAATATGATCTTTATCTACATCCCACTGCTCTTCATCAAGTGAATATCCATCTGGTCTAACCTGATTAAAAAAAGAAACTGTATCTGGAGCCTTTTTCCACTCTTCAATAGACTGTTTCATTTCTTTAAGATAAGATTTTTTATTTTGTTTAACTGTTTCCTTGATATGATCATTTAATTTTCCCTGTACAGCTAATTCATTCTCAAATTCTATCTGACAATCCATACAATGATTATATCTACGATAATACTGATTATCTATCCTCTTTTTCATTATCCTATCACATTTAGGACAAAACCACGGCATTCGTGCTTCTTTTAATACATCTGTCTTTTCTGCTGAAATTTTTCGTTCTTCTATTTCTTTTTCAGTAAGTCCTGTTTTATCACCTTCATAACCCACCATTACACGTTTTTCAGGAGCTCCCCCATCCATAATTTTTTGTAATGCTTCGTTTTGTCTTTGATTTTCTCTACTATATCCTGCCATAATAACCTCTAAAAGTTTAATAATCCTAAAATTTGATTCACAGGTGCAAAAGCTCCTGTAAACTTATATGTTTTACCTTTATACTTAAAAACTATACCCTCTGTCGGAACTATTGATTTCAATCCACCAATCCTATTCAATTTATCTAATTGAAGTTTTAATGTTTCTATTTTTTTAATATCCTTGCCACTTTTTACCTTAGATATTGCCCCAATTACATCTTTTCTTATCTTTTGTACCGCGGCATCTGGAGATGCTGCTAAGTACCCACTAATATTTTTTAAAATTTCAGTTCCTACTGCAAAAAATAAAACTTCAAAAGGTCTCATATTTTGCTTTACCATTTTTTGATGATCTACCTTATCTGTAGTTAATACCCAATCTAAAAAATCAGGATATTTCTTTAAATCTTTTCTAATTTGTGGTATTTTGTATGACTTATCAAAAAATGCCCAACGTTTTACTAAAGATTTATATGATTTATTTGTTATTTTTACTCCAAATTGTTTTTCTGCGTTATGAATAAATTCTTCCCAATACTTTTGATGATATAGTGCTAAAGTATCATTATCCTTTAATGCATATTCTTTTTGTAATTTACTTAATCTACTTAAAAAAGTTTTCTTTTTAGTATCAAAATTTTGTGATTTAGGAACACTTAAAAATTGTGGTTTACCAATTTTATAATGTTTTTGTATATGTTGATTAACTTGTTTAATCATTCCTGCTAACATTCTTGCAGACCCTTTAGGCTGTCCTATAGGATTTCCACTATCATCATATTCCAGAGTTCCGTGAAATACTATTTGAGCTTTATCATAATCTATTACATTTGATGACTTAGGCCACATAACTTCAAGATTCATCCACTTTTTCCCATCACCAAAAATCTTTTCTTTTTGTGCGTCCGATAACGCTCCTATAGATTTACTTAAATCTTTCATTGCAAAAACAAATGCGTTTTTAATATCTCCCCTACCAGCAAATTTAGAAGCAACTCCTCTAGTAGTCATAGCTTTTTCACCAAAATTCTTTAATTGACCTTTATTTCTAGCTGTAACTAATTTTCCATCTTTCCAACTAATCATTAAATTTTGACCATCCAATTTTTCAGTAACACCATCTTCTCTATCTAAGTTTCCACCTAACCCATCTATAATTATCTTCTTTAAATCTCCAAATGTAAGATTTTTATCATCAAACGGATGATTCATATGACCATATGCACCGCCTTCCGATAATAAATTAACTTCATCTTCTAAACTTATTCTTTCAGACAAACTTTTTACATATTTTTTAGCCGCCTTATCGCCTTTATTTTTAACCACCCATTGAACTGCACTTTTACGACTAATCGTTTTCTTTCTTCCTTTTGGATTAGGATTCTTTACGGTATCTGGTGCGTTCGCCATAAACTTTCCTGAATCTTTCTTTTCTGCATCTGATTTCTTTTGTTTCCTAGCTTTATATGCTCTATAAGCACCAAATGAAACACCAGCCGCCATTGTTCCAACACGACCAAAAGCTTTTACATAGGGTGCAGTCAACCCTGTTGTTGCTCCTACTGCAGTTAATACTAAAAACTTAGTTCCCATTTCACCACTAAATAAAGTTGCAAATGAAACATCACCTAGTGCTGCTGCTGATGCCGCTGCTGATAAATCTAAATCATACTCTGGATCTCCAATGAAAGTCATCTTAGTCCAAGCATAAGTTACTGCCGCCGCTGCACCTATACCCATTACTCTTTTTAGTTTTGGATGTTCTCTTAGATAATCATCTAATTTAACTAAAGACTTTTCTTTCTTTTGCCCAAATTTAGTTGTTGCTAATTTCTGAGCTATCTTGTCAGGAACATAATTGATAATTTTTTGGTATCCCTTAAACCCTTTCTTAGCCATCTCAAATACTTTATCTACACTAAAATCATTTAATTTAGCAATCGCAAAAGTATTTTTATTAGTCATAGATTTTTTAACTTTACTTAATGGTTGTTTTGCCTTATTAGACCAATCCTTTAAGAAGTTATTAAACTTAAATCCTTCTTCTAATGTAATTCGCTCATCCATTTCTAAAATCTCTTCTATCAATAACTGATCTTTCCACCAAGTTTTAGAAAATAATTTTGACTCTTTTAAATCTGTATTTTCTGTCTCGTCATCTGCTCCAGGTAATACTGGTTCTTGTACTTGTACTTTTAACGCATTATCTTCTAAACCTAACCACCTAATAACCTCAAATCCTAAATTAGATAATATAAAATTTAATCTTTCTTTATACTTGTTATGTAAAGTACGTTCACTCTGTCTACCTTTTATTCCTACCGTTCCATAAGATGGTGTTGGCATAAATCTGTAATTTAATGTATAATCAAACGCGGGATCATGTGCTTCATCTGCAAGCATATGATTTAAAACTACCCAACCAGTTTCTTTAAAGATAGAATCTAACCAATCGGTAGATCCTTTTTTATAATCTCTAAAACCTTTATAATAATGTGCAGGACCATCATCTATAGGAGCATTAGTCTGAAAAGTTGCTTCATTCAAATATTTTGATACATCTACATCTACTAAAAATTCATTTATAAGTTCTTTTGTTATTACAACATTTTCACCAAATAATTTACTAAATTTATTAGTCATCATATTATAAACACCTTTATCAAAATAACCAAAGAATTTTTTAAATCTCCGTTCCCTATCATCTGCATACTTTGGTGAACCTAGTAATTGTCTCATAGCAGTACCACTTACTTCCATACCACCTGCCTGTATAGAAAAATGTGGAGCGGTTAAAATATATCCATGTTTATTATGACCCACTAAATTTTTCTTATTCTTTTTATAATCTTGATAATAAGTTTTTTCGCCACCCTTTTTTGTACCACCAGATAATCTATCAGCATCTTTCTTTCCAAAAATATAAACTACTGCAGTAGTATCTTCTGTAAACTTTTTAAGTGTATTTACCGCAACATATGGTTGTCTTTCTTTAACAATTTTATTAGATGGAATTCCCATTTTAAGCATATGTCGTTTCTTCTCTTTAAAATTCATTGGATGTTTAGGTGGTTTTTTGATGTCTGATGTAGTTATATACGCATCATCAAATTGTTTCTTCATCCACTCATATACTTTTTTATGATGAGGTCCAAATGGTTGAAACCTACCTGCATATATTCCTACTATTTTTTTAATCTTTGAAGTTTCCTCTTTAAATAATTTATCAGCTTTCCAAATATCTTTTGGATCTTGTGCCATATCTAAAACTTGTATTCTAGCTTTCGTAACTCCATGTTTTGCTGTTAATATTTTTATTATCTTTTTAGCTTCGGAATGAGATTTGGCTTTTGTATAAAGTATATCTTCTTGTCTCTTACCTGGAGGAATACCCCAAATTACAAATTCTTTTTTACTTTCATTAATATTTTCACCAAGTAATCTTAGTAGTTGAGTCATTACCATTGGATTATTAGTAAGAAAGTGTTGTAATTTACTTATATTTTTAGCATAATTTTTAGGTAATACTTTTTTATCAATTAATGTCTGTAACGCCTTCTTCATCTTTGGTTTATTTACAAACTCATTAAGATGTTGTAGACTAAATGTATCAGTATATTTTAAATCTTTCTTTTGTTTATCTATTTGTTTCTTAACTTTTTTAACTGTTTTTGGATCTGGAGCTCCACTTATAGTTCCATCTCCCCCTACTAATCCAATAGATTCTTTTACAATTTTTTGTTTTTCAATCCATTTCTTGGCTTGTTTATTTTTTATTGGCTTTTTAATAAATTTACTAATACCCTTTTTCACCAACATATTAAATTTTTTCTGTGCCTGTTTTGGTTTTAAAGTAGCATTATTATCTACTAACATAAAATTAGCACCACCAAATAATCCTTGAAAAAATGCCATGTTTTTTTGTACATTATTCCAATATTTTTCTACAATTTCTTCTGGTAAAATTCTATCTCGTAATTTGTTTCTCATTTGTGCAACTTCTAATGAAGTATTAACAAATACCATATAGGTATCATAACCCAAATCAACCAATTTTTGTCGTTCTTTTTTTACTTCCTTATATTTGTGACCAGTTCCATCTACAATAACACCAAGTCTACCTTTTGAATATAACTTTAATCTCTGTTTACTCAATGCTTTAGCATGACTTCTCACACCCATATGTGCACTATAACTTGGATCTGTAATCTGTCTAAATAAATCGTCTGGCATATTATCTAAATCCGTTGAATCAAAATACTTTTTTAGAAAATTTTCTAATTCTGTATCTTGATTAACAAGTTTTAATCCATATGCGGAAGTATTAAGTTTTTCAGGAATACCAAACAATCCACCAGCAACATATGACTTTCCACTGCCAGGACCTCCAGCAAGAAATACTGCTTTAAATATACCTGGGTCATTTACTCCTTCTCTAATTGAGCGATTCAATCTACCATACACCTTTTTCTGTCGCTTTCTCATACCTAACCCAGTAGGAATCCAATTTTTAGGCCATTCTTCTGTAACTTCTTCTTTATCAAAAATATTAGTTTTAGGCATTAATCTGAACTTTAAAGCTGGTCTGCCATTTATTAATAAATCGCCCTTTTCATTCCAATCTATTTTCTTAATGACTACCTTTTTATTTTTGAATTTACCCATCTTGACTGTATCTCCTACCTCTATAGGTAAATCTACATTCTCATCCAAAAAAGGTTTAGTTAACCATTCAGTTAATTTATCCATTTATACTTCCAGTGCTCTACGATACCACCCAAACAAAAATCTCTCTTGTTCTGGTTTCTTATTTACTAAGTCATAGTAATGTTTTAATCTGTAGCAACGAACTCTAGCTAATTCAGGTGTATGTTTTGCTAACGCAGCTCGGGTACCTGGACCAAATCCACCATCTACTGTTAACTTACCACCTTTACCATTTATTGCCCGTTGTAAAATCTTTACTGCAGCTCCTCTACCTTGATTTACACACATATCAAAAAAGATATGTTTTAAATTATCGGGTAAAGCATCTACTTTATTTTTATCCCAATAATCTTTTTTATAGATTTCTTTAGCACCTTCTTTTGTAAGGTTCTTGATATCTACATCTGGATAGAATCTACCCGCAATACCAAAATTAGTTTCTCCACCTAAATCTTTTGGATCGTGAACGTATCCGCCTTCGTGTTCTAAGGTTAATTCTATTATCTCGTCAAATGACGTTAAAACTTCATCTCGCATAGTATTGCTCCTAATATCTTGTTCAGTATTGCTTTTTTTAAACAACGAAATTAAAAAGTCTATTATTTTATTTAATTCCTTCACTTATAAATATAACTTTCATTTATTACTTGTAACTTTAGTCTTTTCCTTCATAGGTTTATGATCTGGTCTACCAGTTAATTTATAACCTAAAACTTCAGCATTTTTCTGCCTTGTTTTTTCAAATTTTGCAAGATCTTTTTCACCCATTAATTCTGGACTACCAAATCCTTCATCAATAGATTCTCCTTTAATATCCCAAGCATGAGGGTCTTTCTTACTTCTAAATGAGTCAAAAGATTTTAAATACCCAACTATTTGGCCCCAATCATCAATAAATCCATTAAATCTACTTTTACCAACTTTCTTTCTTACTGCTGTTGCCCACGCTCTTTTATTTTTATCAGGAACCTCTTTATACTTTTTCATAAACTTCATCATTTTTTGATATTTGTCTATAAAGGCTCCGAGATTTAAATCATATTCTTTTTTATCATCTTGTTGGTCAAAATCTTTATAAGGATGTAATCCTTCCCCTAACTTATTAATATTTCTTTTTCTATCCCAAATATTATTCTTTCTTTTATCACCAATCCACACATTTTTATTTCTATCTAATTTTTTAAGTAACGCTGGAAACTTCATTACATCTGAACTACTCAATCTAAATTTAATAGTATCCATTCCTACTGCATCTACTTTACCACCCCATATTTTAATGGCTCTTTCTAATCTATTTTTTAATTTACTATCACCTACATTACCTAAATGGTATTTATCAAATCCTTCATTTATGGATTCAGTTTTTTCTTTATAAAAATATTGTTCAAGATTTCCAAGTGATTTTACAATATCAGATAACTCTATAGATCCTTTTTTACCTAAAGCTCCGTGTTTCTTTGCCATAGTTAACAAAAAATATAATTCACGTTTTGATCTATTTACTGCTTTCCAATATCTGTTTTTACCTTCATTTACGTATTGTTTATTATAATCTTCTTCTTTCGTAAGAATAGAAACTTGTTCATCTGCTATATCTCTCCAAGACACTACTTTACCATCCCAACTGGATCTTGGGGTCTTTTTATGTCCTCTTTTATAAGCTAAATTCTTAACAAATTTCAATTTTACATCTCCATCATTATCTTTCTTTTTCCATTTAAGACTTATTATTTTATATAAACCACCAAGATATCCAACTACATAATATCCTTTTCTTAATTTTTTAAATTCTCTCTCATAATCAGCATCCTTAAATCGTTTTTGTGTACCTAAAACGGACCATTCTCGTTCTTGTAACTTCTGAAGTACTTCTTCATTTACGGATTCTTCAGAACAACACTCTTTACCTTCTTTACAATTACCACAACAATCTTTACCACCTTCTAACTTAGCTTTACGTTTTATTAATTCTTTTGCAATCATTCTAAAAATTAACGCAGCCCCACTAGATAATCTTTCATCCGCCATCTGTTTATATATTTTTACTAATTTTTTTGTAGGTGTTTTTGGAATCTGAGAACCTGCCATAATTTCATTTACAGATTCACTTTTAACTTTATTTCCTAACAATTTTTTCCAATCATCCGCTTTTAGTGAGATTGAATTTACTCGTATATTACCATAATTTACATTATCCCAATCTCTAACACCACTAGCACCAATAACTTTAGCGGCCTTTTTCCTGAAATCATTTGGTATAATATCTTTTCCAAATCTAGCCACTCTTACATCAATCCAGGGGTTATGATTAGCTTGTTTTATAACTTTAACTCTTAATGGTACTTTAAAAAGTTTTTGTAAATAGGGTTTTAATTTTCTTGCATACTTCGGATATTGTGCCCATTCATCTCTTGAAATAGCTTCTTTCTTTAACCTACTCTTTTCGGCTCTACCACGATTAGTTGATTCTTTTTCAAATCCCACTATCTTTCCCCCTTTATGTGAAGCATCTTTACCATCCCCATTACCATAAGTTCCTTTTTTTCTATTATACTGATTTAACTCAGCTCTATATTTCTTTGCTTTAGTTGATGACTGAAATTTCTTATACTCAGCTTTATAATCCCTTTTCTTTTCTTCGTCTACGGATTCTTCTTCCTTTTCCCACTTCTTTGCCATTTCAGGTTCGTTTGCATGCATCCATTTTCTCTGTTTTTCAGACTTGAAAGGCATTATTATAATCCTCTAGCTTTTCTAATTTTCATAGATTTTCTACGTTTCTTCAAAATTTTTCCCATTTTACGTTTTCTTTTAATTGCCGCTCTTTTTGCTCCTCTTCTCTTTCTAAACTTTTCAGCACCACTTACTCTTGCACAAGTTTTTTTAGCAGCTATATATTTTTTCCCTCTAGGACAAATTACCTTATATCTAGCTTTCTTACCTCTAATAACTCGTTTTCTCTTTAACTCTGAAAGAAATGCTCTCATCAAATGTGACATTTCACTATCATCGTTTATAATATCTTCTGTTATTTCCTCAAAAAACCCATCTTCATAGGCTTCTCTAATAACTTCTCGTAATTGTGCTTTAGTTATTTTCATTATTATTTATTTTCCTCAAGCCATTCTGAATTATGATCACAAATGCCTTTCAAAGTTTCCATAGCTTTAATGAATTTATTTACATGCCCCTTCTTTACATTCTCCAAAGCATCCGATACAGGTAATTTACTCAATTCACCTATCATACCCATAATCTTTTCATTAACAACACCGACAGCCTTCATTATATGTTGTCTTTCACGTAAACCCATTGCTTTTTCTTTAAACTTTCCCTGATGTGTAGCATATTCTTGTTTAAATTTGCTAACATCACTTTTGAACCCATAATTTTTCTCTTTAATTTCAGCCTCTTTACTTTCAGTAAGACTCTGTAATTCTTCTTTAATGATTTCTTTTATTTGTTCTTTGGAAATTGTTAAATTCATTTTTTTCCTTTTCATAGTACCCTTTCTACCTATCTTGCTCTTTAATAAAGCCAATAATTTATCATTTTTTTCTTTATCTAGATCAAAAGTTAGTTCCATTCCTGGTTTATCGTCTGGAAGTTGAGGAGTTATTGTCTTAATCTTTACCTTTTTAATACCAGCCTTTTTAGTCATTGGTAATATTGTTCTTTTAATAAACGCCATATTACCTTTTATAGTTTGTTGCATATCATTACTCCTTACAGTTTCATATATTTAGCAAAATCTTTAGCACCTGCTATATATCCCAACATTTCTTTTTTATCAATACCTTTAAAATATCCACTTTTCATTACTAGTCTTAATATAGCGGCGGCATTTTTATTTTTATTTTTCATTACCAATCCCTGCAATATATCTGCTTGGTCTTTATCTAAAATACCCATTCCGCCTTCTTTAATTAAATCTTTTAACTTAATCATTTTGCTCTCTTTTTTAGCTTTCTTTTTCTTTTTATCATCTAACTCTTTACCACTTCGTCCATGTGAATGTTGAGATTCATCTACAGGTTTCAAATGTTTAACACTTACATTTTCATAAACCCTACTTCCAAATTTTATATTAACAAATTCTACTTTACCATCTTCTGTAAGTGAATGCCAAATTACTTCACCTACACCTTCATTCTTATACTTGGGAGACCCCCAAGTTGCGTGATGAAATCATGTATGTTGTATTGATTTGTTATATTTATCCATTAAATAGTTTCAACCTCGTGTATATAATTCATCCAATATTCTAATGTATAAAATTCACCCTCAGGACTTTCATCGGATTCTGCATTTTTTATCCAAGACTTTTCTTGTGATTCTGCCCATGCATCTAATTCTTTTTGAGTACAAAACTCTCTATCATCATCTTCAAGCTTAAAATACTTCTTATAACCACCTGCTAAAGCTAAATCTACTTCAAAATAATCGTTCCACCAAGGATCTGGTATTCCATGATTATTTTCATATTCACTTTTTGCAGGATCTTCATTCCATTCATCTCTAGCTAGTTGATACTTGTCTGGATCCATACCATGAACCGATTCGAATTCTTTTGCTTCTTCGGCTTGTTTTGCAGCTTCTGCTTCTGATAATTCAACTACTTCTATAGGTTCATCTTCAGAATCTTCTACTGTTGGTAATGCTTCTTCAACCATTATTAACTCCTCTTATATTTTCAATTTCTATTTTTAAAAATCCATTCGTCCATTCATAATTATATCCCATAAAGATTCCTGATCCTGTACCCATCATACCACTAACACAATGACTACATATTCCTGGAACAGGTATCCATGTAGTATATTTATCTACCATTTTGCCATTTTTAAAAAATGATTCTTCTCTCTTATTTCCATCCTCATACCAAGAAGTAACTTTTCCATCATTAACATTGTTTTTCCAAGTTTGTGTTTGTTTTAAATTACCATTAGGCCACCAACCTTTAGATACTCCATCAGCTCTTTTTCCATCTTTATATTCCCATTCATATCTAAGATTTCCATTTGGCCAGTATGCCTGAAATAATCCATCTGGGGATTCATCAGTCGATTCAAAAAATGGTGTATGATAATCTGCAGACACTTTCTCGCCGCCCAAATCGCTTCTTTCCAAATACTTAAGTTCTTCATAGCAATTACATTCATGATTTTCACACCCACATACTTCTAAGTATTTCATAAAAATTTTATATTACTATTTATCTTATTCCTCTTCACCATTGTCATCAGATTCATCTTCATCATCAGAATCAAGCGACATCCAAGTTTCTAAAGTATAAAAGTTTTTCTCCTCTGGATCTATAAACCAAGATTGATCTTGTGCTTTTGCCCACTCGTCTAATTCTTCTTGAGTGCAAAAATCGCCATCATCTGCAGATTTAATTCCATACTTCTTATATCCACCTGCTAAAGCTAAATCTACTTCAAAATAATCGTTCCACCATGGCTCTGGTATATCATGATTATTTTCATATTCGCTTTCAGTAGGATCTGATAACCAAACATCTCTGGTTTGTTGATATTTTACTGGATTTATACCATGTATAGACTCAAACACTTTATCTTCTTCAACTTTAATAGCTTTTTCTTCATCTGATAATTCAACTTCTGCTACTTCCAATATTTCTTCTACTTTTACTTCTTCAGCCATTATTAACTCCTATTGTTAACTAAAATTTCACTTTCCTTTAAAAGAATCAATAGCCCTAAAAATTGGCATCTGATTCTTCAATTTCTTAATTTTTGATTCAACCCTACTAAATTCTTTTTGAACATTTACTAAATCTTTATATAATTTATTTAAAAGTTTATATTCTTTATCCCCCTTCATTCCTTCTCTTTCCATCAAACTTAACATTTCAACTAAAGAATTAACAAGTAAATGCTGTCTATGTGAATTAGTTGGTACAGCATTAAACATATCATAATGCATATCCAACTGTCTGCGTTGCCAATCAAAATTTGGATTTTTACTTTCAGTTATTAATTTTTTTAATTTAATCATTTTATTTTCCACTATGTTTAATTTCAGTTTCTAAAAATCCCTTTAGTACCGCTCTTTTGTATAATGCTGAATGTGCTTTTTCTACATCCCCCTTACGAACATATTTAGACACTTCATTAACAAACCTCTGAATACTTTTTTGCATTTGTTTTCTAGTCATTACACCATATCCAGGTATTTGAACTTTAGCATCCAAAGGAGTCTCTACACCTTTCTTTGGCATAGCTATTTGAGCTTCCTTTAAATTTCTAAGTAATGACTTTAAACTGATCACTTCAAAGGTGTCCAATTTTGTGGATTACTATATCGTGATTTATAATACCACTTTTTATCTTTTACAGACCAAATATATCCATATTCTTCACCACTATTAAATTTTACCGCATCTCTATTTTTCCAAGTTTTTGAAAAATTACCTTTCTCACCTCTATCTCTACCATAAAATACTGTTTGTCCTTTTACTGGGTCAGAAAATGAATGATCTTTTGCTCCTCTAATATCCTTATCAATTGAAGAAATACCTTGTTTACCAAGTTTTACTAACTGTTTTACTTTTCCTACATTTGTATAATGTTTTTTCAGCATTTTACCAGCATGTTCTGGATATCCATCCCAATGCCCATAAACAGAAGCTATTTTACCATTTGGCGCTTCAATTCCAACCAACCAACGAGTAGATTCGTTTATCAATGATTTAACTTCTTCTTTTATAATTTCTTTAAGTTGTGATTTAGTTATTTTCATAGGAACTTCCTCTTTATATAATGATTTCCATTTATCACCTATCTTTTCCATAACATTAAAAATACTATTACTTTTATGCTCAT
>Ga0208011_1000522_pt1 | contig 14648 bp, 23 predicted proteins | sample 7_EtaG_FD_184080 | JGI IMG/M metagenome (GOLD analysis project Ga0208011, IMG submission 184080) | Marine viral communities from the Subarctic Pacific Ocean - 7_ETSP_OMZ_AT15161 metaG (SPAdes) (version 2) | ecosystem: Environmental > Aquatic > Marine > Oceanic | place: Pacific Ocean | collected...
CGCCCCAATACTCGGACATTTTATCTAGGTCTGAAGTCAATATTGGCAACTCTTTGGATGACGACCGCGCCTTTGATCTACCCATTATCTCGGCTCCAATGGACACGATTACCGAGTCCACAATGGCAATCGCCATGGGTCTAGCTGGCGGCCTTGGGATTATCCATCGCTATAATTCAATCGAAGATCAGGCGGCCCTAGTATTTCAGTGTCGAGAATTCGGTGTTAAGAAAGTAGCCGCAGCCATTGGAATCACTGGAGATTACTTAGACCGCGCCGAGATGTTGGTGACAACGGGCGCCAGTATTCTATGTTTGGATGTTGCTCATGGCCACCACTCTATGATGAAGGAGGCCATCACGCAGATCAAAGCTCGGTACCCCTACATTCATATCATGGCTGGCAACATTGCGACCAAACAGGCGTTTGAGGATCTAGCTTCATGGGGGGCTGACTCTGTTCGTATCGGCATCGGCGGAGGTTCCATCTGCTCAACGCGTATTCAAACTGGACATGGCGTCCCAACTTTCCAGTCCGTCCTAGATTGTGCTTCATCCAACGCATCAAAGGATGTTAGGATTATCGCTGATGGTGGAATTCGGAATAGTGGAGATATCGTAAAAGCTCTAGCGGCCGGTGCAGACTTTGCTATGTTGGGTTCGATTTTATCCGGAACAGACCAGACTCCCGGCCCAATTTTAACCTCTCCGCAAGGAAAGAGATACAAGACATACAGGGGCATGGCCAGCAAAGAGGCTCAGTTCGATTGGAGGGGAAAACACAGCTCAAACGAGGGGATTTCTACGACAGTACCATATCGTGGCAGCGTCCAAGGTCTGCTCAAAGACTTAGATAACGGAATCCGAAGCGGATTTTCTTATTCTGGCGCCCTGAACATGGCTGATTTACATGCTAAGTCTAAGTTTGTTTTTCAAACAATTGCTGGACAAACGGAGAGTAGTACCCATATCTTGGGAAGAAAATAATGCCAGATTATGGATTGAGAGATAAGAGAATATCCTTTATGGATACAGACAAACGCGCCGCTGATTTAATGATTCGACTAAAGCATGATGGGCTAACTAAGACAAAGTTTTTTAGGGAGCTACTCACTGGATATTTGGAGAAGGATCTTGCTATTATTGACTTTATTAATCGGGTGAAGGATTCCACCGCCTCGCAAAGTAAAAAACAGTCTAAGATTGTCGAGAGCTTGGGGGAGAGTGGGAAAGAAAATAAAAGAAAATTTGGCCTAAAAGAAGAGGAAATTGAAAATATCTTCGATTTATTGGAAAAAGAACATCCAGATTTGTAAATAATGTGGCTTTTTTAGAAACCTTATGACTATTTATAAATGAAAATTGACCATTCTTTGTGGAAAATTAGGAGAAACAAGATGAGCAAGAAAAAGCTTTTAAAAGAATCAACTATCCGCCGCTTTGGTGGTCTAGCTGGAATTAAGCCAGCAGCAACGTCCAACTTCTTAAATGAGTTTGGCGACCCAATTTATATGAGAGAAGAGGAAGAAGAGGAAGGAATGGAAGTCGAAGACGAAGAAGTCGAGATGGACGTCGAAGAGGAACCCGTCGAAGACGAGGCTCCTATCGAAGAGCCCGCTCCCGAAGGCGATGCAGAAGGGCTTGTCATGAGTCTCCTCGATAAAGTCAAAGAATGGGCCGTCGATCAAGGTGTCGAAATGGACGTCGAAGGCGACGAAGGCGACGAAGAGATTGAGCTAGGCGCTGAAGAAGACCTTGGTGGCGAAGAAGACCTTGGTGGCGAAGAAGACCTTGGTGGCGAAGAAGACCTTGGTGGCGAAGAGGACTTTGGCATGGAGTCGGGCGAAGAAGAAACTCTAGAGGAGATGATTAACTCCCTGCTTTCTGAGGAAGATCCCGACAAAGATCCCACCGCCGAAGAGAACGTCGAAGTTGTCGATGATGAAACAGTCATCCAGGAAGTAACCAAAAGAGTTAAGCAGCGATTAAAAAGAATTGCAAAATCCCAACGCCGACGTAAATAATAAGTTTTATAAATCTGATGCCTCGATATCACTTTGTGAAGTGTCGGGGCATTTGTGTATCTGGATATTTTGATGGAAAATATAGTAATCTTCGTAATGGGTGCCATATGCGGAATCTCCATCTATCGCGGAGTCGCAACGCTATTGGCGGTGGGCCAAGGAGTTCTCATTTTCAGGCAAGCAGAATACATGTGCCTTCAGTTGCTGGCATTATCCTTGGAGGATGCGTCCAACCTAAAGACAACGAAGCAAATCATAATTGACAAGCTAAATTATCCAGACAATATTATAAAATTGACAAGAAATGAAGACGCGCACAATCTGTCGACCTGGAAAGAGAAGGCAATTAAAAGGCTTATAGATAGGTACCCCCCTAGTTATAGGAGGATCATTCATTATCGAACTTGGAACCAAGCAATGAATTATTTTGAAAAACAAAGAAAAAACACTTGCAATTTGAGTGAATAGGGGGTATAATATAAATGTCGACAGAGGAGGAGACAATGAGTGCAACTGGCTGGAAACATTTAAAGAAGAGCGACAGCGAGATAGTGTACATAGTACAGATTGATCACATCAGGGGAAAGAGGAAGACAAATAAACTATTAAAAGAGATGGATGGCTGGAACCTTTGCGGCGACGGATTCAATCCAAAAACGAGCGAGACTACACTTATTTTTAAAAAGTCTTTTGATAGTGAAAAAGACTGGATGAGCTGGGGCAGAAGCTTCCCACATAATTTGGTTGAGATTTCGCCTAAATCATCAAAGAAGAAGCCTTATAAGCTAGGCTTGGAATATTTAAATAGTCCCCGCAGGAGAAAAAATGGACAATGAAGAAGAAAATGAAAGTGAAAATACAGAAGCCCTCGTCGCCGAGGAAGAATTATTAAGACAACACGCAGAGGAAGATGACAAGCTTCGAACGATTGGGTTGTTTGGCGAAGTTACCTCTGCAAAAGCAGAAGAGGTAATTTACGGACTCTACACACTTGATACTACAAAATTAAAAAAGAAGCCGGTCAACTATTTGGACCTCTCCCAGGGCCTTATAGAGGAGGTGGACCCCGTAGAACTTATCGTCTCCACCGAGGGCGGAGACGCTACTGATATGTTCGCCATATACGACGCTGTACGCCATCTTCGAGATGGAATGGAAATCGGAACTTTCGGACTTGGTAAAGTTATGTCGGCAGGAGTTCTTCTTTTGGCATGTGGCACGAAGGGAAAGAGAAAGATCGGTAAATACTGCCGTGTAATGTTACATGGTGTAGCATCCGCATCCGCTGGGAATATCTCTAATTTAAAAACGGAGATGGCCGAAATAAAGAAAATGCAGGAAATGTATATAGACGCGCTGGCATCGGAAACAAACCTAACAAAGGCTCAATTAAAAAGAATGATGAACAAGAACGTAAATGTCTATCTTTCAGCAGAAGAGGCAGTAGAATATGGAATCGCAGACATTATTGTTTAGGCTGAATAAGTTTTTGAGGACTAATTATTGTTATGAATGAATTAGATTTATTGATTGAAAAACATTATCAAAAGAGAAGCAAGGAAAAGTTTAATGCCGATGACTTAATAAAACTGGTAGAACAAACTTTGGATCGGGTTTACGATGCCACACTCGGGAGTGCAGAGTTAAAAGAGGAAGCCGCCCCTGGACTTAATAACGCGTCGTCCAAAACAGCCAAGGAATTTCTGTTATCGCTCCCGAAGTTCGGTCCAAATGAATCATGGGGCCGCCCCGGTTCCGTTGACAGAGAGACGATGAATAAAGTCTTTGGTGTAATAGGCGGCGAAGCGTCCATCGAAGCAAAAATTTCTTTCCTTGGGAGGATAGTGGACGAAACAAATCAAATCACATCCCCGCGAAGAATTATTGGCTCCTTAATACTTTTAGAATCTTTATCTACGATTATCACCACCTTTAGTGCCGCTCCTGCCGGCTTCGTATTCGAGGGATATATAGCAGCACTTCTCCGGGGCACTCAAGAGGCCGATGTTTCCGAGAAAGGAAACCTGCCTATTCAAGATTTGATCGCTTTTAATGATATCAAGGGCCACGAGGGGACTCCAGTCAGCTTAAAATTGTTGTCGCCAACAACCCCCATTCATGGAAGCTATACCAATTTGGTGGACTCGATGGATGAGTTTGGAAAGATGGTCTATCTAATCGCGAGAAAGGTCGGGGACAGGATCGTATTAGAAGAATTCACTTTAACGCGGGATAATTTTATCGACGCTATCAGCTTCACCGCCACCGGGAAACGAAAGAAGGCAAAGAGTCTCTTTAGGTTGGGTCAATATCCACCAGAGAAGTCCATCCAGATTCTTAACAAGACAAAATCTTGGCCAGAAAAATATGCGCTGCTATCAAGAACGGCTGGATATACAGGGGCGCCCATAGAGAGGCCCTCTAAGCAAGTGAAAAAACCCGCAGAAAAGGAAAGCCCAAAATTAAAATTGGGTGAATTGCCTGCGGAGTATGTACCACCGCAGGGAGACTATGACTTTTTACAACCCATCAGCGAGAGTAGCACTGAATCAAGAAAACAAACCCTATTGAAAGAAGGCAGCGACAAGACACAGTGGTCGATCTCCGACAAGCAACTCCCTAAGTTAGTTAATTATGTGGATGTTTCTTATAAAGAGTTGGGAAGCCTGCCCGTCAGCGCAAAAGAAATCGAAAAAGTAGCAGAAAGAGAGATGCAAAAACTGAATGACTCCTTATTGGAACTCTTTACGGCCACCAAGTCACTGTCCGACAACATAAACGACTATTTTACAGTTGAGAAGAGAAACTCTGCCATCAAATCTGGCAACAAGGCCATTGATGACACGGTTCAGATTCAAAAAAGCCTGCGCGCAGAAATTCTAAAAGATGATAAAAAATGAAATAACCCTTGACTTTTAGTTCAAATGTGGTTATAATATATAATAGATAAACTTTTACGAGGTGTTAATTGACAAAGCATTATAGTTCTGGTTCGGAGATGAGCCAAAAGATTCTTGAGGGAATCAATATCTTAGCAGATAACGTGGCTTCCACTCTTGGGCCAAGAGGCAGGAATGTTATCTTACAGGAAAAGAACAAGAGGCCGATCATTACGAAAGATGGGGTTACAGTAGCCAACTTCATAGATTTAGAAGACCCCTTTCAGAATGTGGGTGCACAAATCATCAAGCAGGCCGCCGCACAAACAAATCTAGACGCCGGAGACGGCACGACGACCGCAACTGTTTTATCTCGCGCCATCTTAGAGAAGGCACAAAAGTACATTTCATCCGGTGTCCCACCAATAGAACTACAGCGAGGCATCGAAAAAGCAGTGGCCGCTATCGTAGAATCTCTAGTTGAGTCAGCTAGCCCAATTACTTGCGAGGAAGACATCGCACATGTCGCGACAATTTCCGCCAACAATGATAAAACCATTGGCACCCTTATTGGGAAGGCGGTCGGCGCCGCCGGCAAGGACGGTGCTATTACGGTCGAGGAGGCACGTTCTCACCAAACCAGCCTAGACCTCGTAGAAGGCTTCAGGATGGACGCTGGCTATGCTGCAACGGCTTTCATAACCGATGAGAGGCGCAGAGCCGTAACTTACGACAACCCGCTTTTGCTGGTGACAGACGAGAAGATTGAGCACGTTCAAGATATCATGGGCATCTTGGAGTTGTCAGCAAGAGAAGCACGCCCACTGATTTTTGTAGCCAGCGAGGTCGAGGGCCAGGCTCTGGCAGCGATGATCATGAATGCCATAAAGGGAACCCTCAAGGTTGCAGCCATCAAAGCACCGCGATATGGAGAGGAGCGTCAAAATGCTTTAAAGGACCTCGCTCTTTCAACTGGTGCGGAATTTATCAGTCGTTCCTGCGGCCGCAAACTAAACGAAGTAAAACTCACTGACTTTGGCACAGCCAGCCGCATTGATATAACTAGGGGTCAGACTACCATCATTGGTGGTGAGGGAAATCAGGACATGATCGACCGACAAGTCAACGATTTAAAGGACGATTTGATTCATGAGGAAAACCTACACGAATGTGAAAAAATCCAAGATCGTATCGCCAGACTGTCCAGTGGAATAGCAATCATCCGTGTGGGCGCAGCAACCGAGATTGAAATGGTTGAAAAGAAGCACAGGATCGAGGACGCGTTAGAGGCTGTAAGATCTGCACAGATGGAAGGGATCATCCCGGGCGGAGGATCATCTCTTTTAAGAGCCGCAGCAAACTTACAGGTCGAGGTAGACAACGATGATCAGTTGTTCGGGGTGGAAATTATCAAAGAGGCCCTACAGGCGCCGCTTAGGCAAATGGCCATCAACGCGGGACAATCTCCGGACATAATCTGTGAATTGGTTGTCAGCAATCTTTCAAAAGATAATTATGGTTATAATTTCATCACCGACGATGTGGTGGACATGCTCCAAGCCGGAGTCATAGATCCCGTCAAGGTCACCCGAACAGCCCTACAAAACGCCGCATCCGTTGCTGGGACACTGATAACTACGAATTATGCGGCGATTGAGAAATAGGAGCCTACTTAGTCTGCAATGGAAACTATTTCACCAAACGCAACACCAAGAAAGGGAGGGTTTACTATGTCGGAAGAAGACGTAAAGATGACAGACATTGTAGAGATAGATGGAAAGCTTGACAGGCTATGCGATAGTCTTGATGTATTGTCAAAATGTCAATTCAGGATGACAGAGGACATTTCTAAAATTAAAGAAGCGGTCTATAATCCCGACCAGGGCCTCTACGCTCGACTCCGTGCCATCGAACAATGGAAAGATCAGACTTCGAAAGTCATCTGGGTCATAATGACGTCAGTTATCGGCTTATTAACAGCTACTGTGTGGCAGGCATTTTTTAATTAAAATAAAGAGGTGAGAGTGAGAGTCAATATAACTTATTCGGTTGAACTTGAAGAAGTGCCGGCCGAAATTTCTAGAATTTTGGAAGAGTGTGCAATGAGTTCTAGAAAATTTCATGGGGATTTGGATAGATCTATCGGGCGCCCCCCCCTTGAGATGCTGGACGAGATCGATAGCCTTAGAATTTCTTTGGCAAATATGGATCTGAAGCTCGCCGACGCGATGCAAATCCTATCGGGGTATGCTCAGACCCTAGCCCAGAAGCCCGGCATGGAGCAGAAGGCGATTCATGAGCAGGAGCAACGTCTCGCAGCGCTCGCAGCACAATTAGGCACTCCAACGCCCGGAGAACCAGATGGGGATTAGATTTAAACCGGGCGATTATGTTCACATCCCCTCAAAGGTTATGATGCTCTTTTATGATAAGGAGGATCAAAAGGGAGAGTGGTATTGGTCCAACACTGCCTTTAAGAAGTCGGTGATATTAGAAACGCCGCAAAAGTTAATGTTTGTCAACAGCCCGCATCCAGAATTTTGTGAAGTTTTTTATAAAGGAAGTCTCTGGACGGTCCAAGCACGCCATGTTTACAAAATAGGAGAATAGATTGAATATTAAGTTTGTGGAAATTTACAATAACGGTCACGGAACGGAAAAGCGTACATATTCTTTGCGAACTGTCTACGTTAATCCGGCACATGTTGTGTGCTTAAGAGAAGACCAAGACGCCTCCCGGCTTTTAGAGGAAGGCAGCCTAGGTGATCTTGACAGCCGGCAGTCCTTTACCAGAATTTCAGTCAATAAGGGAACCTACGGCCAAGATCTCATAGTTATCGGACCAGTAGAAGAAGTTTATCGTAAGTTGGATTTTGATAAGAGACAGTTGTTAAAGGGGTGAGCGTGCAGATTACATGTAGTTTTAAAGAAATGGGAGAGCAAGAACCCGCCATTCCTTGCGCAGAGGGAGGCAAGAAGAAGCTTGGTCGATATTCTGGTGGCAACCTAAACGTCGAAGGCTTCGGGCATAAAAACTGGGTTGTCCTCGCCTATATTATACCTGACCGCCCAATCGCAGAGTATCTGGGTGAGGGATTCACGCAACAGCAACTGGTCGAGGGCTGCGTTGAATTTCTAAATCAACCCCCAACCAAGCGAGCCAGAAAACCGAAGTATGGAAAGTTGTCTTGCGATAGTTTTTACTTCTTGGAAGATAAAATAAGTGTTTCCCTAATAATTGATCAACGGAATAGTAAGTTTTTTTGGGGCAGGGGCAACAATAAGCAAAGCATGAGCAAGAAATATTCTAAGAGAGGTCGACCAAGAAAGTGATGCACCAAGTGATTGAAAAAGAAATTATGTATGTTGAGGCGTTCCTGATGGATGAATATAGCGTGTATGTGGATTTTGATGTAAACGGCCTAGATGAATACTGGTTCGACCCGACTAATCCGGAGGACACCGGAGTTGTTTCAATAAGTACGAGCAATACCCCCTTGATGCAGTTAGTCGTGTTGTTGCACGAAGCCGGCCACATTATTTTTCGACAAAAGAATAATAAAAACGGCCACGAGAACGACCGAAAAACACTCCTTGGCCGCATGGATATCATGCACGAAGAGATGATGGCGTGGCATGAGGGCCGCCTCTTGTCAAGACAACTTGGAATAGAAATAGAAAAAGAAATGTGGGAAGAAAGTTACTGCGACAGTCTTCTAAAATATATTAAATGGGTATTAGATGAAACAGAAGAAAATTGATAAACCTTGGGGCCACGAGATAATTTGGGCACACACAAAAGATTATGTTGGCAAGCTGCTACATATTACATCCGGCAATAGACTATCGCGCCAGTATCACAATAAAAAAGAAGAGACGATTTATGTCTTGAGGGGTGTCCTTTTTAATTACGATGCCGATGGGAAAGTCCAAAGGTTAGCTCCGGGCGAATCTTTTCATGTCACACCCGGCCAGATTCACAGGTTTGCGGCGCTGGAAGGAAATGTGGAGGTAATCGAGGTTAGTACCAACCATCTCGACGACGTTGTCAGACTGGCAGATGATTATCAGAGGAGCTGATGACCCCGAAACTTTATTTAGCATGCGCCTTAATCCTCTGTGGTCACGTCGTTGCTTGGTACGCTACATACTCCCAGTTTATTTGGGATTGGTGCCGGGAAAACGTTATCTATCTTCCTTTAATCTTCGCGCTTCCGACAAGTTATCTTTTTATATTTGGAATGAAGTATGCGGTTGAGGAAATGGGCGAGGCTTGGGGTCCGAGACTATTGGGCTTCGGCCTATCTTACTTGGTGTTCCCATTCTTGACCTATTGGTATTTTAATGAAAGTATGTTCGAGCCAAAGACTCTAGTGTGTATACTTTTATCTTTTATTATCGTGGCAATTCAGGTATTTTGGAGATAAAATAAACTATTTATTATGAGGTACAAATGGTTTATACGGAATTGGATCACATAATAGAAGAGAAGTTGGAATTTTTATATGAAGAAAAATATAAATTAAGAATTTTTCAAGTAGAAATTCTTCTAAAAATTCAGTCTGATTTCGGGGTGGAAGAAACATTGCAGGACATACGCTCCATCGGCGGAGTCACTGTTGTAACAGCCCTCGATTCTTATTTTCGCAAAGGACTTGGCTCTTATTTGAGCAAAATAAAAATTAAGTTCCATCCCCAAAAAGACTCCACGCGCGCAATAACATTTGTAAAAGACCATATGCTTCCAGTAATACGCGGAGCAGAAATCCCAGGATGTACCGTGGTCCGTATCATGAAATCTCCATCGCAAATTTCTTGAAAGACCTTCGTTTAGCCATAGTTTCTGGTGTTAAATAAAACTCCTTTTTGTTTTTTTTCTAATAGTTACTACTGTAGGTATATTCCCTGCAAGGAAACGAAAACAATGAAAAAAATAGGGAAGGTGTTAAAGAATTTAATAATTTTGGTGTGTTTTATGGTGGTGTTCACACTACCAAGTTGCGATGCGAGATCATCGGAAGTATTGCTTTCAGCAGCACAAGATATAGATGACAGCTATTTGTCATACAAGGTTGCTTCAGAATCAGCAGTTACTTATGCAGAGAGGATTTCGCGAAACTCTGCGGTCAAGGTCATGATAGAGTACCCCGGCGCTTCAATTAGAGGATCGGGAACTTATTTTAAATATAAGGGACATAAAATGGTCATCACGGCAGCCCATTTATACGCGCTTGGGCCAGCCGTCCCACTCGTGAGCGAAGCGACAATTATAACTCCAGGTGAGAAGGTAATCGGAAAACTTGTCTATGTTGACAGAATCTCCGATATCGCTATTTTTAAGGTTCCAACCTTAGATAGTAGAAAGCCAGCTCGATTCAATCGGTCGTCATCATACGAGGTCGGTTCCGACGTTGTTTATTCCGGCTTCCCTGGTGCGAATAATTTATTGACAATCCCAGGAAAAATCAGCGGAGAAGGGTTCGGCACAGATTTGGCCATGCAATCTTTCGCTTGGGGGGGGTCTAGCGGAGCGGGAGTCTTTGATCAGGATGGTAAGTTCGTAGGTGTTGTGGTTTCTATAATGGTCGGCGGCGGCATAGTAGGTCCCCAATTGGTCGGCTCAATAGTTTATGTTGCGCCAGCCAATTTAATAGATAGCGTCTATTTGAGGCAAAATTTAGACAAGGTGGGGGATATGAAAAATGCAGGTTTTTAGAATTTTTTTAATCATAGCAGCACTTTTCGCACTGACCTCTTGCGCAGATACTGATTATGCTTTGGTCATAGGGGCAACAGAGACGGAAACGATTGTGGAATATGTGGAGGTCGAACCAGAAGTCGAACTCTGGGTAGACTCTTTTAACCAGGTGGGCGCCTTCGATACGATGGACATTCTCTGGGTGATCGATGGCTCGTGCTCCATGAACTCTCACCACACACAGTTGGTTGCTGGCGTTGAGGCTATGATGAACAGCCTACCAACAGATGTGAATTGGAGGCTCAAAATGATCACTGCCGGCGATAATACTTACCCAGTTCAATCGACCAGATTTCCGCTCACGCGAGGTGACACCATACAAGATGCAATCGACATGCTTAACGACCTGCCTCCAGACGGCGGCGAAGCCGGCTTTGGGGCCGTCCAAAACTATATTAAGTCTGATGCCTATGCTCAAACTTGGATGCGCGACGACGCCGCGCTGTTGACGGTTTTTGTGACGGATGAGCCAGAGCAAAGTGGCATCGACACCTCCGACTTTACTTGGTGGTATGAAGGCCAGCGGAATGGCGCTTACATGGCATCAATTGTCAATGTACCCACGGCTGAATCGATTTGCCCCTATAATACAAATTCTACTACAATAGGGCAGAAATATATTGACGCAACAAACTATTTTGGTGGTGTTGTGGTCGACATTTGCGAACTCGATTGGGCAACCGCCGTCGAAGACGCTACGCAGGAAATAGAGCCAGTTGAGGATTACATGCTAACTCATGTTCCATACGAGAATACAATTATTGTGTTTGTTGAATCTGTTGTTTTCACTGATTGGCACTATGATCCGAGTGACAACCGAGTCTATTTCGACACAATGCCGCTCGAAGGTGAACATGTTGAAATGGCATATGCGGTCAAAGAATATGGTTGGATCGTAAATCACGAAGCAGCCTTGGATATAAAAAATTCTCCAGTAAATCCTTGACAAAGTAATAATCTTGAGTTATAATATAACCAGAACTAATTATTACAAACAGGATTTATCATGCTACACAAACTTTTTGATTGGATTTTCAGATTATTTGGCTACGTCCCTAGGTTTAGAGAGGCCGCCTTATTGCGGGAGGTTTTACTTTTGGAAAAACAGGCGGCCATCTTAGAAGAAGAGATTGTACGCCTTCAGGATGAGAACTCCTCCCTGTGGGAAATGTTGGACGAGATTAAAAAGTCAGACATCACGCAAAACAAAGAGGCCATGAAATCTTTCATGGAAGACCTACAGGATACACTAACAGACGAAATGTTAAAAGATTTTAAGCCAGTTGGCGAAGCATAGGAAATTTAATAATGGATAATATTTATTTGTTTGATGTTGACGGAACTCTTACGAAGCCAAGGCAGCCCATGAGTCCGAGCATGGCCAGAGCTTTCAGCGACCTCGTTGGGGACAATTTGGTATACCTGGTTTCTGGAAGTGACTTGAAGAAGCTCCAAGAACAGGTCCCAACCACCATTTTGAAAAACTGTGCCGGCGTGTTCAGTAGTTCTGCTAATCAGTTAAATATCGGCGCAGACCTCATCTACAAAAACGAATTGGAGGTGCCTCCAGAATTATCAGAATTTTTCAAAACATTTTTAGAAAAATCATGTTATAGTACACGCACTGGTGCTCATGTAGAGGTTCGACCCGGAATGATCAATTTTAGTGTGGTAGGCCGTAATGCGAGCCAAGAGCAACGAAAGGCATACAACGAATGGGACAGCAAGAACCAAGAGAGAAAACGCGCTGCCATTCTTTTAATGGCCAAGTTCCATGACCTTGAGGCTACAATCGGTGGGGAAATTTCTGTCGATATTTACCCTACAGGCTTCGACAAGAGACAATCGGTTGAATATTTGATGCAAAAGCACCCTGATCATCGAATTTGTTTTTTTGGCGACAGAACAGAGAAACACGGCAACGACTATAGTGTTGTAATCTCTTTGCGGGAGAATGATCGAGTCCATGCCGTCACAAGTCACCTTCAAACAAAAGAAATAATTGGTCGCTATTTAAGGGGAGAGAGTTTTGAATGATTTAGAAGAAATTTTTGAGGAAGAGATCGAGCAAGAGGCGGAAGATCTTAAACCAAAGCCACCGTCGAAGTTGGCCCCGAGAGGAATCAGATCTTTTACGGTCTGTCGCCAACATGATGAAACTGGAGTATCCGGCGAGGGAGTCATTATCGAGGGTGTGGTCTTGGGCACCGGACAGTGCATAGTTCACTGGCTGTATCCTCCTCCGCGCGGCGGCCTGGCCATCTTTGATTCTATGACTGATTTCATCAAAGTTCACATAGAACCCCACCCAGGAAATAAAACAATTATAACCTATCAAGACGGGGAACAAGACCTTTATGGCAACTAATTATAAATGGGGAAAAGGAAATGAATATTAAGAAATCGCGGATAGTAGAGATTATTAAGGAAGAGTTAGATGATTCGCTCAAGCCACAACCACTAGATCCGGCAGCTTTGGAGAAAATTCAAAAATGGCAACAAACATCTGGCCTCTCCATAAAGGATTTAATTCTCAAGGTTGAGCAGCTTTCTTCGAGAATTTCCAAATTAGAGCAGAAATTGAAAGTAACTCCCACCAGGGAGGAGACGTGGGGAGACACAGAATACGCCGACCTTGGGGGGATTGAGAAGTGAAACTGACAGATAAAAAATTAAAAAATTTAATAAAGGAAGGAATTTTAGATTTCATGTCTCAGCCAACTCCAGAGCGAAAGGCCGCCAAAGAGCTTAAAAGACTAAAGAAATTGATGGGCATCGAAACCGGAAAAGATTCAGATTTGGTTTGGAAAAATCACCTAAGAGATAAGCTAGATATCGCAGGCTCGTGGAGTGATTACTTATCTACCCAAAAGTGGAAAGCCCGCGACCCCGATGCTTTAAACAAATTTAGAGAAAAACTGTTTGAAGTTATTGAAGAAGAGCTGTTAAAGGTGGATCCAAAATGATGGAGGAGTGGGAAGAATACCAGAGCATCTTACGTGAGATAGAGCCTTATCAGGTAAAGGTGCGCAACAAAATCAATCCGGCCTTCAAAAGGGCGACAATGCTAAACGGCGGAATACCGAACACCGCGCCGTATGTTCATAAAGTCTCTGCTAAGAGCGGCAAGTCAGGACTTGGGCCGATGGAAGAAGAAGTTGGTCTAGTCCCCGATATTAAAGAAGATTTAAATAAGGAAATTTGGAACGAAGATGATAAAATCCGGCCAGAAATCGCGGTCAAGCTTTTAAGAATTGCTGAAGATTTTTATAAAAAGCTAGACATTCCCGCCGACATTTTGAATATTACTTTGACGGGATCTATGGCAAACTATAATTGGACTGAGAAATCAGATTTAGACCTGCATATTGTGATAGATTATTCTTCAGTGGATGAAAATGTAGAGCTTGTGGAGAAGTATTTATCTGAAGCAAAAACAAATTGGAATCGGAACCACGAAATAATGATCAAGGGCCATGAGGTTGAAATATATGTCCAGAATATTAACGAACCTCACCATTCAACGGGGGTATATTCGATTTTAGACAACGAGTGGCTAATCACTCCAGAGCCAGCTGAATTTGAGGTAAGTGAAGATGCGGTCAAGCAAAAGTACAAATCAGTTCAAGAAACAATAAAGATGATCGAAAAACTTCAGAAAGATAAAAAATACGAAGAGGTCTATGGAGATACAGACCGACTTAAAAGTAAAATAAGAAATTACAGACAGGCCGGCTTGGAAACTGGAGGGGAATTTTCAGTTGAGAATTTAGTTTTTAAGGCGTTGAGAAATGGCGGCGAACTTGAGGTAATGTCCAATCTTAAAAGGGAAGCCTACGACGAGATGATGTCGGTGAGAGAGGCGCGTATCCCGCGCTAATGGATGTCTCGCCAATCGGTTAAATGCGGTGACGTTGTTAGGTGGAAGTCGTTTTTGGAGAATGTTGATTATTACTATGGGCTTGTGCTGGAGTGTGAAGACGTTTCT
>Ga0208011_1000525_pt1 | contig 14576 bp, 12 predicted proteins | sample 7_EtaG_FD_184080 | JGI IMG/M metagenome (GOLD analysis project Ga0208011, IMG submission 184080) | Marine viral communities from the Subarctic Pacific Ocean - 7_ETSP_OMZ_AT15161 metaG (SPAdes) (version 2) | ecosystem: Environmental > Aquatic > Marine > Oceanic | place: Pacific Ocean | collected...
GAGTATGGTACTATTGATGTAAATATACAAGACGGTACAATAAACTATCCGGACAATGGCGAAGCTGATAAGAAAGATTAGTGTAGGTAAAGATTATAAAAACGATGCCATGCATTACGCTGTTGGTCAAGAAGTATATGGTGGACATAAAATCTGTGATATAATAGAAGAGGAAAATAAATTTTCTGTCTACATTAAAAAGAATAAAGACGTATTACCTTGGAAGGACTTCAACAAGAACATGGCTGTATCCGTCGAATATAATTTAGAATATTAAAATTATGAGCACACCGTTTAAACTAAAATATAAAAACACTGCATTTCCTTTTAAGTCACCTTTACATCACGATAAAGATGCTGATGGGAATGTATTAGAAGAGCATGCTCACTCAACAGAAACTAATAGGGGTCCCGAACAAGATTATACCACTGTAAGTGGAAAAAGAGGTAAGTACACAGGAACTAGTGGACATTCTTCTACTCAAGGAGATTATTCTGAACTAACGAAAAAAAGTGAAGATGCTCAATTCAAAAAAGATTTTCCCAAAGCATACGAGAAAATGATGAAAAAAAGAAGTGAGTAATGAAGAGTGTTTACAACTTTGTTGTAACACCAATAGGAGAAAGATATAACAATACTAAAGAAGTTGAAGGTGGAAATCTTATTATGAATACTGAGATTTATAATCATCAATTTATAAATAGAATTGCAAAAGTTATATCTACTCCAATCATTGGTGATACAGATATTAAACCTGGAGACGATGTTATAATACATCATAACGTATTTCGTAGATGGCATAACCAACATGGTGTCGAAAAGAATAGTAGAAGTTATTTTAACGAATCTACTTATCTAATAACCCAAGACCAAATATTTTTATATAAAAGAAATAATAAGTGGAATGCCCCAAAAGGATTTTGTTTTGTAAAACCTTTAAAAGAAACAGATGATCCACTTAATGTAAATATAGAAAGACCTTTAATTGGTATTGTTAAATATTCAGATGGTACTATTAAAGAAGGAGATTTAGTTGGTTTCAGGCCAAAAAGTGAATATGAGTTCGTAATTGATGGCGAACGACTATATCGTGTTTTATCTAATTTTATAACTATCAAATATGAATATCAAGGAGACGAAGAAGAATATAATCCAAGCTGGACAGAAAGCAGTTGACGAACTGATTAAAGTTGCGAAGGAACCAATTGTAGATTCAGATGATGATATATCAGCGGATAGATTAAAAAACGCTGCAGCCACTAAAAAACTAGCTATATTTGATGCGTTTGAAATATTAACTAGAATTCAAGAAGAAGAGAATTTACTTGAGGGTAAAGAAACTGAAAAGAAAGAACAGGTTTTTAAAGGATTCGCAGAAGGTAGATCTAAATAATGGAGTTTTTATGTTCTAAATGTAGTGCTTGTTGTAGAAATATAATTGATTTAGGTTTACCACATAATGGCGATGGTATATGTTTGAATTTAAATAAAAAAACTAATGAGTGTTTAATATACGAAACTAGACCAGATATTTGTAAAGTTGATAGAATGTTTGAGAAACATTTTAAATCAAAAATGACAAAAAAAGAATTTTTTATTAAAAATACCGAAGCTTGTCATCAACTTATTGATCGAGAAAAATTAGACAATAGTTACAAGATAGACATTAAAGAATATAATTAAATAATGTACGAGCAAAGTTTATATAAAATAATCGAACCAATTAAGAAAACTACTATAAGTAGACTTAATAAAGGTAAAAAATGGAAATATGGATACAATAAAGAACATGATATCATCGTTATATCAAAAACTGGAAAAATTGGGGAAATATATGAAATCCAAAATCTGCGAATTGGTTTGCCGTTGGAACCAGTGCGAATGCAAGTGCACGACAGCGGACAAGGAAAATGGGTAAAAGAAGAATATCCTAAAGAATTAAGTAGGATAAAGAATATATTTGATTGGAGAAATTATCCAGATGAACAAAAAGATCAATGGTTCGATTATATAGACGAAGAGTTTAAAAGAAGAGATGAAGGATTTTGGTTTATGAATAATGGTAAACCAACCTATATAGTAGGAACTCATTATATGTATCTACAATGGAGTAAAATTGACGTTGGCGCTCCAGATTTCAGGGAAGCAAATAGGTTATTTTATATATTTTGGGAGGCATGTAAAGCAGATAAAAGATGCTACGGTATATGTTACCTAAAAAATAGACGATCTGGATTTTCTTTTATGTCTTCAGCTGAAGCAGTTAATCTAGCTACATTAGCAACCGATAGTAGATATGGAGTACTTTCTAAAACAGGTGCAGATGCTAAGAAGATGTTTACTGACAAGGTGGTTCCTATAAGTATTAATTATCCATTCTTTTTCAAACCTATCCAAGATGGTATGGATAGACCTAAAACAGAATTAGCATATAGAGTACCAGCAAGTAAATTTACAAGAAGAAAAATCACATCTAACGAAAAGTTAGAAGATATACAAGGATTAGATACAACTATTGATTGGAAAAATACTGGAGATAACAGTTATGATGGTGAAAAACTAAATCTATTAGTACATGATGAGAGTGGCAAATGGGAGAGACCCGATAATATATTAAATAATTGGAGAGTTACAAAAACATGTTTACGATTAGGTAGTAGAATTATTGGTAAATGTATGATGGGCTCAACTTCAAACGCACTAGATAAAGGTGGAGACAATTTTAAGAAACTATATAACGCATCAGATGTCACAAAGAGAAATCGAAATGGCCAAACGAAGTCTGGTTTATATTCTCTGTTTATCCCAATGGAATGGAACTACGAAGGATTTATTGATGAGCACGGAGTTCCAGTTTTTGATACACCAGACCACGATGTGCTCGGCCCAGATGGTGAATTAATAGATGTAGGAATTGTAGAACATTGGCAGAATGAAGCTGATGGTTTAAAAGGTGATCATGACGCTTTAAATGAATTCTATAGACAATTTCCTAAAACTACTGAACACGCGTTTAGAGATGAAGCTAAAGGTAGTATTTTCAATTTAGTTAAGATATATGAACAGATAGATTATAATGATGAAATGTCTAGAACCCTTGGAGTTACTAAAGGTAATTTCCAATGGGTGAATGGAGTAAAAGATACGCAAGTTATATTTTACCCAGATCAACAAGGTAGATTTAAAGTCAGTTGGGTTCCAAAAACTGAATTACAAAACAGAGTGGTACTTAAAAATGGTATAAAATATCCTGGTAATGAACACATGGGAGCGTTTGGTTGCGATTCTTATGATATATCAGGGACCGTAGATGGACAAGGTTCTAAAGGAGCATTACACGGCTTAACCAGGTTTAGTATGGAGGACGCTCCTGCGAACAGCTTCTTTTTAGAATATCTATCAAGACCACCTACGGCTGAAATGTTTTTTGAAGATGTTTTAATGGCGCTAGTATTTTATGGTATGCCTATACTCGCAGAGAACAATAAACCTAGATTACTTTATTATTTAAGACGAAGAGGGTATAGAGGGTTTAGTATGAACAGGCCAGATAAGATATGGAACAAACTGTCTGTAGCAGAAAAAGAAGTTGGAGGAATTCCTAACTCTAGTGAAGATATAAAGCAAGCCCATGCTGCTGCTATTGAAATGTATATACAAGATCATGTGGGCATGAAACAAGATGGAACATTTGGAGACTTATATTTTAATGAACTATTAAATGATTGGACTAGATTTGATATAAACAAACGTACAAAGTTTGATGCGTCTATTAGTTCAGGTTTAGCAATTATGGCAAATAATAGGCATTTATATGCTCCAAACGCAAAAATAGAAAAACCAAAATTAAACATAAGCATTGCTAAATATTCAAATAAAGGTAGCATGTCTAAAATAATTAAAAATTAAGTATGGCTGAGTCAGTTGTAAAAAGTTATTTCCCAAGTCAAGTAGTTACTGATGCTGAAAAGTTAAGTTACGATTACGGGTTAAAAGTTGCTAAAGCTATAGAAGCAGAGTGGTTTCATAATGATAGACACGGTAACAGATATAAAACACATAAAAATAATTTCCATAATTTAAGATTGTACGCTAGAGGTGAACAATCTATCCAAAAGTATAAGGATGAGTTATCAATTAATGGTGATTTGTCCTATCTTAATTTAGATTGGAAGCCAGTTCCAATTATTTCTAAATTTGTAGATATAGTAGTTAATGGTATTGCTGAGAGAACTTACGATATAAAGGCGTATTCTCAAGATCCATTTAGCGCACAAGAAAGGACAAACTATATGGAGAATATGTTAGCTGATATAAAAGGTAAACAATTTTCTGACTTTGTAAAGAATGAGACTGGTGTAAATCTTAGAAAAACAGACGAAAGTATTGAACTACCTGGTTCAGAAGACGAGTTGGCGTTGCATATGCAATTAGATTATAAACAAGGAATTGAATTAGCCGAAGAACAAGCTATAAACGTATTGTTAGATGGTAGTAATTATGAAATTATTAAAAAACGATTCTTTTATGATCTTACGGTTTTAGGTATTGGAGCTGTTAAAACTTCATTTAACACATCAGAAGGAGTAGTTGTTGATTATGTCGATCCTGCTAACCTTGTTTATTCACATACAGATTCCCCTTACTTTGATGATATTTATTACGTTGGCGAAGTAAAGAGTATTCCAATAAATGAATTAGTAAAGCAGTTCCCACATCTAGAACATGAAGATTTAGAAGAGATAGTTCAGCAAGCAGGGCGAGCGCATAATCTCAATACACATAGTAATCTTGATACTGAAGATAATAATAAAATTCAAGTTTTATACTTCAATTATAAAACGTACATGAATGAAGTTTATAAGGTAAAAGAAATAGGTACAGGTGCTGATAAAATTATACCTAAAGATGATAGTTTTAATCCACCATCAGATAAAGAAGGTGGATATTCAAGATTGTTACGATCTATAGAGTGTATATACGAAGGGGCTTTAATTCTTGGCACGAACAAGTTGCTTCAATGGGAAATGGCTAGAAATATGCTAAGACCAAAAAGTAACTTTACAAAAGTTAAAATGAATTATGCTATTGTTGCGCCTAGAATGTATGATGGTAAGATAGATTCTTTAGTAAAACGTATTACAGGTTTTGCAGACATGATCCAACTAACGCATTTGAAACTACAACAAGTAATGTCAAGAATGGTACCTGATGGAGTGTATCTTGACGCTGATGGTTTAGCTGAAGTAGATTTAGGTAATGGAACGAACTATAATCCACAAGAAGCTTTAAATATGTTTTTCCAAACTGGATCAGTTATTGGACGAAGTTTTACTAGTGAGGGTGATATGAATCCAGGTAAAGTACCTATTCAAGAAATACAAAGCGGAAGTGGTGGTAACAAAATACAAGCCCTAATCACAAATTATAATTATTACATGCAAATGATAAGGGATTGCACTGGATTAAACGAAGCTAGAGATGGTAGTTTACCAGATAAATACGCTTTAGTGGGTGTTCAAAAATTAGCAGCAGCAAATTCTAATACTGCTACAAGACATATACTACAATCAGGTTTATTTTTAACAGCTGAAATAGCAGAATGTTTATCACTTAGAATATCAGATATTATAGATTATTCACCAGCGGCAGAAGCTTTTATACAAGCAATTGGAGCACACAACGTCGCTACATTAGATGAAATAAAAAATCTTAATTTATATGATTTTGGTATATTTATAGAGTTACATCCAGATGAAGAAGAAAAAATGATGTTAGAAAACAACATACAAATGGCTTTACAACAGGAAAGTATAGAGTTAGAAGATGCTATTGACGTAAGAGAAATAAGAAATGTTAGGTTAGCTAATCAAGTTTTAAAAATAAGGAGGAAAAAGAAAATAGCAAGAGATCAAGTACTTCAACAACAAAATATACAAGCACAAGCAGATGCTAATATGCAAACACAACAAGCGTCTGCTGAATTAGAGATGCAAAAAGAACAAGGCGTAGCACAATCAAAAATAAGTATTGACAATAACAAAGCACAATTAGATAGTCAAAAACTAATGTTAGAAGCTGATCTTAAAAAACAATTAATGGCTGAGGAATTCCAGTACAACATGCAACTAAAGGGATTAGAAACAGACGGTCAAAAAACTAAAGAGAAAGAAAAAGAAGATAGAAAAGATCATAGAACAAAGATACAAGCAACACAACAATCAGAGTTGATTGATCAAAGAAACAAAGACAAACCACCTAAAAATTTTGAATCTGCAGGTAATGATACAATTAGCGGCGATTTCGATTTAGGTGCATTTGAACCAAGGTAAATTTATTAACTATTATTATATTATATTATGGCAAAAAAGAAAAAAGAAGAGGTAGTAGAACAGACTACCGAGCAACCAAAAGTAGACGATACAGTCGAAAAAATTAAAGTGAAAAAACCATCAATGAAGAAATTCAGTAATGATCCTGATGGTGTAACAAAAGTAGATTTAAGTAAACCGTCAAAAACAGAAGATGAACAACCAACTGATAACACAAAAACCGAGGAAGTTCAAGAAGAGGTTGTTGAAGAAACGACTGATAAAGAAGAGGTTGTTGAGCAATCTACAGAAGAAGATACTGAAACACCTGTTTTAGAAGAAATCACTAATGAAGAAGTTGAAGAAGTTCAAGAACAGATAGAAGAAGTTATAGCTGAAGCAGAAGCAACTGGAAAACCTATACCAGAAAATATCCAGAAATTAATGGATTTCATGGAAGATACTGGTGGTGATATACATGACTATGTAAAACTTAATCAAGATTACGGTGGTCTAAATGATGAGGATTTATTAAAAGAGTACTACACTCAAACAAAACCTCATTTAAACACAGAAGAAATTAACTTCCTTATGGAAGACACGTTCTCTTACGACGAAGAGATGGATGACGAAAGAGATATACGTAGAAAAAAATTAGCGTTAAAAGAGCAAGTTGCCAGCGCTAAAGCCCACCTGGACGGGCAAAAGTCCAAATACTATGAAGATATTAAAGCTGGTAGTAAGTTAACTACAGAACAACAAAAAGCAGTTGATTTCTTTAATAGATACAACAAAGAATCTGAGGAAAATCAGAGAACAGCACAAGCACAATCTAAAAATTTCGTACAGAAAACTGAACAAGTTTTTAACGATAAATTCAAAGGTTTTGAATATAACATCGGGGATAAGAAATTTAGATTCAATATTAAAAATGCGAATGAAGTAAAGGAATCTCAAAGCGATATCAATAATTTTGTCCAAAAGTTTTTGAACAAGAAGAATATGATGGAAGATGCTAAGAGTTACCATAAATCTTTATTTACAGGAATGAATGCTGACGCTGTTGCTAATCACTTTTATGAACAAGGAAAAGCAGATGCTATGAAAGATAGTGTTGCTAAAGCCAAAAATGTGAATATGAATCCAAGACAAGCTCATGGTGAAGTTGAAGCAGGTGGTATTAAAGTAAGAGTATTAGGTGAAAATTCCAATGATTTTAAGTTTAAAATTAAACAAAAATAACAATTTAAAATTACAAAATTATGGCAATTACTGCAGGTAATAATTTGAATAGTGTTCCAGCTCAACAGCAACAAACTCTATCTACAAATTATTTAGATCTAGCTACGGGTAGTGCAAACACTCTTGGCTGGGCACAACAATATGTACCAGACCTAATGGAACAAGAAGCTGAAGTTTTCGGACCGAGAACTATTTCAGGGTTTCTTTCACAAGTTGGGGCTGAAGAGGCTATGGCGGCTGATCAAGTCGTGTGGTCTGAACAAGGTAGATTACATCTTTCTTATAAAGGTAAATTTACGGATACTACTTCATTTTTAGTACAGCAAGATATGGACGGTGCTATTAAAACTGCCGCTGGTATCTCAAACGGTTTAACTGGTGTTAAACACGGTATTAGACTTAACGATACTGTTATTGTATCTGATGCGACTAACGGCGTTGTAAAATGTTTAGTTACTGGTATTTCAACTGATGACATTACTTTAGCGCCTTATGGAGGCGCTGCGGTTACTGGAACAACTTCAAACTACACTAGTACTATATTAGTTTATGGTTCTGAATACGCGAAAGGTGTTGGTTATGAACAAAAGGGTGGTACACGTACTGATACTAGAGGTGCTAACGAACCTCAGTTCAAATCATTTACAAACAAACCAATCATTATAAAAGATTACTACGAAGTGTCAGGTTCTGATACAGCTAGAATTGGTTGGGTTGAAGTTACTTCTGAAGGTGGAGGTGCTGGATACTTATGGTATCTAAAAGCTGAAGCTGATACAAGAGCTCGTTTTACTGATTATTTAGAAATGGCAATGTTAGAAGGTGAAGTTGGTTTGGATTCAACTGCTGAAACCGGAGTCGATGACTTTCTTTATGGAGCAGATGGTGGTGAAAAAGTTGGTACTGAAGGTTTATTTGCCGCTATTGAAAGTAGAGGTAATTTAACTTCAGGTGTAACTGGTGTAAACGCAGCTACTGATTTAGCTGAATTTGATGCTATCTTAGCTGAGTTTGATAAGCAAGGTGCTATTGAAGAAAATATGATGTTTGTTAACAGAGCTACTTCGCTAGCGATGGATGACATGTTAGCTTCAATGAATTCTTATGGAGCTGGTGGTACTTCTTATGGAGTATTCAACAACTCAGAAGATATGGCACTTAATTTAGGTTTCTCAGGATTCCGTAGAGGTTCTTATGATTTCTACAAATCAGATTTCAGATATCTAAATGATTTAGCTACTAGAGGCGGTATTAACGCTACTGCTGGCGCTAACGCGATTAGAGGCGTCATGGTACCAGCTGGTACATCTTCAGTTTATGATCAAATGTTAGGGAAAAATCTAAAACGTCCTTTCTTACATGTGCGTTATAGAGCTTCTCAAACTGATGACAGACGAATGAAATCATGGGTTACTGGTTCGGTTGGTGCTGCTACATCAGCATTAGATGCGATGCAGATACACATGTTATCTGAAAGATGTTTGATTACACAAGGTGCTAACAATTTCATGTTAATGAAATAAGCATTTATTACTTTAAAAGAACCGGGGTTTCGACCTCGGTCCTTTTATTTTTATTAATTTTATTATATATTATATTATGACAAAGAAAACAAAAAAAGTTGAAGTGGAAGAACTTCAAGTTCAAGACGTGGTAGAAATACCACCGGTTGTAGAACAACCAAAAGTAAGAGAAAGAGTAAAACCAAAAAATGAATGGGAGATAAAAGATAGAATGTACACTCTAAAAGGCAGTAAAAAACCGCTTTCTAGATCTATAAAATCTGCTAATATTTATTGGTTTGATGAAGAAAAAGGTTATGAGAGAGAACTTAAATATTGTCAAAATCAAAAAACTCCCTTTGTAGATGAAATGAAAGGAGATCAAAGGTTAGAGCATATTATATTTAGAAATGGATCACTATTTGTAGAAAAAGAACAAACAACGTTACAAAAACTATTGTCGTTGTATCATCCTCATAAAGATAGCATATATGAAGAATTTATGCCAGCAAAAATAGCTGCTGATGAGATTGATATTTTAGAGCAACAAGTTGAAGCTTTAGTTGCTGCTAGAAATATAGATATTGATATGGCAGAAGCTATTATGCGTGTAGAGAAAGGTTCTGAGGTATCTACGTTGAGTTCTAAGGAGCTTAGACGTGATTTACTAGTATTTGCTAGAAATAACCCTAAACTCTTCTTAGAGTTAGCAGATGATGAAAACGTAATGCTAAGGAATTTTGGTATTAGAGCTGTAGAAGCTGGAATATTAAGATTATCTTCTGATCAAAGAAACTTCTTATGGGGTAGTAATGGAAGAAAGTTAATGGTTATACCATTTGACGAACATCCTTATACTGCTTTAGCTCATTGGTTTAAAACTGACGAAGGAATGGAGATTTACTCCAATATAGAAAAACGATTAAATTCGTAACAACCTTATAGTAGAGCAACCACTCTATGAAAGGGTGGTTGCGTTACTATAAATTAAAAAAAATTATGGCGATAAGTATAGATAGAGTATATCAAACAGTATTAGCTATAGCTAATAAAGAACAAAACGGTTATATAACTCCACAAGAGTTTAACTTATTTGCTAATAGAGCTCAGATGGAAATATTTGAGCAATATTTTTATGATATTGCACAGTTTAGTAGAACACCCGGCACTAGTCATGATTATGCTGATGCATTAACTAATTTAGAAGAAAAAATAAGCTATTTTAAAAAGTGGAATCATAGTATAACTATCGGTAATACTCTTTTTGGTGACGCTGTATTACCAGATGACTTGTATAGACTAGGTAACGTATATTCTAATAATTGGAAAAAAGCAGAACCTATAAGTAGAGGCACACAACAGCAATATTATAATAGGAATCCTTTAACAAAGGGAGATTTAGAACGTCCATTTTACACAAGAAAGAGTGATACTAATATTCAATTTTATCCATACGCAGCCGCACCACCAAACGATGTAATATATATAGATTACATAAAAAAGCCCGTAACTGTAAAATGGGGTTATATTGTTGTTAATGATGAAGCGTTGTACGATTCTAGTAATTCTGTAGATTTTGAAATGCATTTATCAGAAGAAGTGGAACTTGTATCAAAGATATTGTTTTTATCAGGTATAACCTTAAATAAACCAGGACTATCTCAAGTAGCGAAATCAGAAGAAGTAAGTAAAATTCAACAAGAAAAACAATAATAAATGGGATTATTAAACAATATATCACAAGCAGAGTACTATCTTGATAGCGGTAGTTGGGGAAAGTACCAATTTACATCATTAGATGATATTATATCTGGATTTATAATATCTCATGTTGGTAATGATAAAGTTATAAGTAGTATTAAAAGAGCTGATGTGCAGTATCACGCTAAACGTGGATTACAAGAATTAAATTTTGATACTTTAAAATCTATTAAATCACAAGAATTAGAAATACCAGCTTCATTAACAATGGTTCTACCACAAGATTATGTTAACTATGTTAAGTTAGTTTGGAGTGATTCCGCTGGTATTGAGCATAATATTTATCCTACTTCTAAAACATCTAATCCAATAGCAATAAATCAAGATCCTTCTGGAGATATTTTTGAAGAAATTTTAACAAATAATAGTTTTGGTAGCGATTTAAGTGATTGGACAGTATCTAGTAACAATCCAGCAAATAATTCAACTAATCCTAGCGCGGCACCATATACTTGGAATAGTAGTGGGTATGTTGACGCTGACGCTGGACGATATAAAAAAATCTACCAATCATCAACTGATATACTAGCTGGGCGTACTTATAGAGTTTCTTATGATCTTACTCTTGTACAAGGGTCTGTTCAAGTTATACTTATAGCTGACGATGGAACTGCTACTGAAGCAACGTATAAGAGTGGACAAGTACAAGATACGGTTGGTAGTTATACGGTTACTCAAGATATTACAGTAAACCATACGTCAACTGCAAGTTGGGCTATTGGAATGTGGAACAATAATGTAAATTTTAGTTTTGATAGTCGCCACGCCACAGATAATTTTATTGGTACAATAGATAATGTAACTTGCCATGATATTGAATTAACTACACAGGTTGAATCAGATACATGGAGCGCTTACAAAGGTGCTACTCCGTCTGAAAATACTACTAATAATTATATAGATGATAAATATTGGCCAATGGACGGATCAAGATATGGATTAGATCCTCAACACGCCCAAGCTAATGGTTCGTTTTACATAGATCAAAATACTGGAAAAGTACACTTTAGTTCTAATATATCTGGGAAAACTGTTACACTAAAATACATTAGCGATGGTTTAGGTACAGATGAAGAAATGGTTGTTCATAAATTTGCAGAGGAGGCTTTGTACAAACATATAGCTTATGGTATACTATCTACTAGAACGAACACACCAGAGTATATTGTGCGAAGATTTAAAAGAGAAAAATTTACAGAAACAAGAAAAGCAAAATTAAGACTATCTAATTTAAAGCTAGAAGAATTAACTCAAATATTACGAGGTAAGTCTAAACATATAAAACACTAGTACATGACCGTATTAAAGCGTAATTTTATAAAAGGTCGAATGAATAAAGACCTTGATGAAAGATTAGTACCTGATGGCGAATATAGAGACGCGTTAAACGTTGAAATTTTGACTTCTGAGGGCTCTGATATTGGTTCACTACAAACTTCATTAGGTAATAATAAACTGTCTACAATAACTTTACCAGGACAAGAATGTGTTGGATCTATTGCTGATGAAAAGAATAATAAAATATATTGGTTTATTGCTGGTAATAGTCTTTCTATAAAATTACATCCTGATAATAATATTCATGAGGTACATCAAGATGCAATATTAGAATATGATATATTAACTGATACTATTACACCTGTTTTAGTAGACAACTACGCGGTACAAACCACTTTAGAAGATGGAACAACTGCTGGTAATTATGGTTATACTACACTTATACCAATGAAAGATGTTGGTGGAATGCGACCTGGTATGAAACTGAAAGTATATGATAGTTCTGGTGATTTAATAAACCCTGATTTTCTTGGTATAGCTGGACAGCATGCTCCAAGTAGCAATTACACTGTCTCACAAGATATAATTACAATGGGAGTATTTAGCACCCCAACTGTAAAAACAAATTTAGACTTTACCCTAACCGCGGGTGAAGAAGATAAATTAACCTTAATTTTTGAATCATCTAGAGTCCTTAATTTCGATAAATCTAGAATGATAACAGGTATTAATCTTATTGATGGAATGTTATTTTGGACAGATAATAGTTCAGAACCTAAAAAAATTAATATACAACGATGCAAGGAAGGTAATGATAACACCTTATTTATCCATCCACACCAATATCCTAGTAATAATTTAAATAGTACAGCTTTTATTGTTGATGGAGCTCCTATAGCAATACATCGGATACAAGACGTTAATATTAACCACCCATATGGTTATCCTAAAATAATATCAGAAGAAGATATAACAGTAATAAAAAAATCCCCAACAACTCCACCTACTTTAACATTAAATAATTGGCTAGGTAGAGATTCCAGTTTTAACGGTACTTTTGTAAAAAACCCTGGTAGTAATAATGCGCCAGAACCTTTAATTGTTGGAGAGACAAAATCAGTTACTTTAGATCAATCAAGTATAAGATATCCAGTTGGTAGAATATTATTAAGTCAACAAGCTAGTATTAATAACGGTGTAGTTGATGAGAATAATTATAGTGTAAAAGCTAAAGTTGTATCTGGTGCACCTCAAATTACTACACCCGCTTCTTGGACTTTAACTGGAGGTACTACAGTGGCTAATGTTAGTGTTCCTCCAACCGTCAACTATGCGCCTCCTTGGAATATAATACATTACGCAAACCGTATGTTAATCTATTCCCCTAACACTTCAATTGTACCAGGACAATTAGTTTGTGATAGTAATGGAAATCCTATACAGAATCTAATGCCTGGAGCTCCACCAGAAATTTTTGTAGAATCGGTTTTACAATTCGGAAGTGGTCTTCCACAAGTTGTTATGTTAACAGGTAATAATTTAAATTGGCAACCAGGAGGTGCAACTTACGCTGCTACTATTCCATCAGGAGCATACGTAGATGTACAGTTTCAAGTTTATACACCACCTATCGTAACAACTGATCACCATTGGTTAAAAATACTAGAGATTCATGGCGTTACAACTACTGCTGATGAAACTTGGAATATCATAGAAAATCCACACGATAAGATATTTGAACATAAATTCCCTAGATTTGCTTACAGATATAAATATGAAGATGGAGAGTATTCTGCAATGTCACCATTTTCAGATATCGCATTCTTACCGCACGAAAACGGTTTCGATTACCATCCAAAAAAAGGATATAATTTAGGAATGACTAATGGATTGGTTAATTTAGTAGTTGGATCGTGGAACCCAAAAGACAGGCCATTAGATGTTAAGGAAATACAAGTATTATATAAACAATCTAATTCACCTAATATATACGCGGTACAAAACTTTAAGCGTAATGATTGGGAGTGGAATCAAAGTATTTATAGTAAAGGTATTGATACTAAAAACAATGGTTATCTATCGATTAATTCAGAGATGATACATCATGCTATTGAATCAAACCAAATATTACGTCCTTGGGATAATGTCCCTAGAAAAGCTTTAGCACAAGAGATCACAGGTAATAGACTTGTGTATGGTAATTATTTACAAAATTATGACCAAGAAATAGATAATGTTAGTATTGAAGCAACTATACAAAGCCAACCAATAACAGGTGTTTCACATAGAACTGGTAATTCAACAGCGGAAAAATCACTAAAATCTTTTAGAGAATATCAAGTAGGTGTTGTTTATAGAGACGAGTACGGTAGAGAAGCTCCAGTACTATCACCAAGTAGCGGCCCTGTTAAAATACAAAAAGATTTCTCTAGGTACTCTAATATTATAGAAGCAAAAATAAATCATCCTCCACCGTCTTGG
>Ga0208011_1000527_pt1 | contig 14557 bp, 31 predicted proteins | sample 7_EtaG_FD_184080 | JGI IMG/M metagenome (GOLD analysis project Ga0208011, IMG submission 184080) | Marine viral communities from the Subarctic Pacific Ocean - 7_ETSP_OMZ_AT15161 metaG (SPAdes) (version 2) | ecosystem: Environmental > Aquatic > Marine > Oceanic | place: Pacific Ocean | collected...
CTTATAGGAGAAAGTACTGCTATGTTCAATAGCAAGCACCAATTAAAATTAATAGATGAGATCTCAGTCAAAGGAAAAGAAAAATCCTTGAAGGTTTTTAGTCCACATATTGAATAGCATTGACTTCGTCTTCTAAGTATTTGTGTATTCCTTGAAGTTTAAGAGTACCTTCACGAATGATCTTCTTTATAACATAAGCATCATTTTCATTTCTAAAAACTTGGTCAACATCTTTAATAGGTAGACCACCTAAATCAGACACTATGTTTCCTTTTACATCTAGTACTATTTTAAAAGTAAGTAGGGTTGCTTCCATGTTATATTATCTCACACGCACCAGCAGTACACGCTAGTTCTTTAGTGTTCTCAGTCATATCTTCTTTTTCGTAATCCATTAGTAAAGACCAATCAACTTTGTTTGTTGTTTTCTTTAACCACTCTTTGTATTCTTTCTTTGTTATCTCTTGGTAAGGTGCTTGTTGGTATGAATGATCTGCATAAGGCAAGAACGAAACACCAGAGATCTTATCAAAGTTATTCCATACCCATGAGCCTACATCTAACCACTCGTTTTCTCTCACAGATATAGTGGCTGATGGTTTATGTTCGCACCAATGATCTTGATAAACTCTCCATATTTCAAGGTGTTGTAAGGCTGTCAAGTCTTTTCTAGTTAAAGAATCTTTTGGAGATTGTATAGGAAAGTAAAAGACATAAGTATGTTCTGGTTTTGTTATATCATCTTCGTGATAGACTCCTTGATCTACCATCAACTGTGCAAGTGGATCTTTTTTATCAGCACGAATAGTTCTTATATAGTATTCACTGTGTCGAGTATGAATGCCACTAGCGCTATCAACTAATTGACTAACAGTACCGCTTGGTTTAACACAAGTAATAGCTACTGATTGTTTGATTCCTAAGTTAGATGCCCAACCTTCGTTCATTGTAACTGCTGAGTTCTTTAAAGCTTGTAATCTCATGGGTAGATTTTTATCTTCAGACATTTTCTTGTTGTCCATAATGCCTGTAAGAGATACACCAAGCAGTGCTTCTTCTTCTGTGTTGTTCTTCCAAGCCTTTGTCAAGTATCTAAAGTTAGTTAGGGTTGCTTGGAATGTACCAAGAATAGTAGCTAACTCTACTTTATTTTGAAGAGTTCCCCAATTATCATCAGGTCTTACAACAACTTCAGTTAGATTACAGAATTGTTTATTACGCAGAATGATTTCACTACAAGGATTACAACCAAAGTCTTTGTATTCTTCTCGTCTTCCATTCCTTGCCGCTTGGTTCTCTGCCGCTTGACGATTGAAGATACCACGCTCTCCGCTTTTGGATTCGTATAATGATAACCATTCGCGCATAAAGGCTCCCATCTCTGCTGAGTCTGTATAAGCTACTGAGTTGTTGGACAACGCTCTGTGTTGACTATGTTCCCACCAAGAACCTGACTTAGCATTGCGCATACGCTCGTCTGAGAGGTTGCTGAGAGAGATTAAAGCGCTACGTCTAACACCACCTACCACAACAACCTCTGCGATCTTACACATCAAATCATGGCAGTCAATAGATACTAATTTCTTTTGTCCTTTAGCTACTGCATCGAAAAATATATTAGCGGTGAATTGAAAGAGATCAGCTAAAGGTGCTGGACCACTGGCTCTACCGCCAAATGTTTTGAGTCTTGCTCCTTGTGGTCTAACATTACTCAGATCCCACTGAGGTATCTGTCCTGAATAAAGAAGAGACATAAATTCTTTGTATGCTTTTGCCCATCCAATCTTTGAGTCAGCTACTTTGATGATAGTATCAGTGTAGTGTATTTCTTCAGGAAGGTCAGGAAGCTTATTAACGTACTGTCTTTCAACACTAAAACCAACTCCTGTGCCGCACATAAGTATATATAGTGTCTCATCAAAAGCTCTAGGTGTATCAACAGCAACGTAACTACAGTTAAAACCTGCAACATTGTCTCGTTCTAATGCTTTACCTGCTGACATTAAGGCTCTCATACTTGGCATTATGTCCAAGTTAAGCACAGCTTGTTCTAACTGTGGTCTCATGTCTGCTATATCTGTATCATTATTCTTTTTTAATTGTTCTTGCATGAAGTCAAAGTATCTTGAGACTGTCTCTTGCCAAGTCTCTCGTCTGTTAAGTTCTTCATTCCATCTGGCATATCTGCTAAGATGTATGAACTCTTGATATTGTGTGGGTAGTTTAGTCTCGTTCTTCATCTTTTAAAATTTCTATTAATTTGTTTTCGTACCATTCTGCTTTTTCCAAGTCTTGTATTCCGTTCTTGTATCTAAATCTCCAACGGTATTTCAAGGAGTTACCGCGAAGATAGCCTACAAATTCTTCGTGTGTTAGCATAGCTTCGATAGCATCTATGCATTCTATATCGCCTTTGTTATAATGTGGTGGGTTATTAACTAAGTCTTTCATTTCTTCCTCGTTGTAGTAAATCATTTTAGCCATTGTTTTCTCTCCAAGTTTTAGGTAAACTCTCAGTACTATACCATCTGAAACCATTCTTTGATGCCCACTCACCATGACTTCTTTTTGTTCCATCTCTTCTCATCTTTGCATTAGGCATAGGTGCTGAAGGATTAGAGAATAAAAAAACTAATTCACAATCATCAGGCAATATCTTTTTAATCCATTTGTATTTATTGTATTCAGCATAATCCCAGAACCTTCCTTTAGCCTCTAAGTATATTATCTTATTATCAAGTACTCTAATAAAATCAGGATGATACTTGTGTGGAATAGAATACTCTATGATTCCTTTGTGGTGTTCCCAATGTTGTAGTTCTTCTTGGTGAAGATCGTACTCCCACTTAGAGTCATATCCTTTAGGTAGTCCTTTTTCAATTGGTCTTTTCTTTCTTGGTTTTCTTTTCATGTCAATGTATAGTATCCTCTCCTTTAGGAGGTCTTATATCGTTCTCTCTTATAATTAGTTCTGCTTTAATTAATTCTTCTAGTCTTATTAGTAATACCTCGTCTATTTCTTCTACACCTGCTCCTGAGAATAAACAACTACCTAAAGCTACGAGTAATTCATCCAGCTTTATTTTATTAATGTCTAACTCTTCTATACTTTCAAAATATTCAGTCATTATAAATTAAAACCACCTGTGTTTACGTTTGTTTTTTGTTCGTTGTACAAGTCTTGTTGTAGTCTTTCGAAGGTTAGTTCAGGATTCCTTTTAACTCTTTTGTAAATCCACTTCAAGGAGTAAGCACTCAACATAAACTTTCTATTCAAATAAACATGAGTCTGTTCTGCTAAATACTCTTCTAAATTATTTACGTTGATTTGTTTAGAATCTTCTTCGTCAGGAATAATACTGCGCAACCATTCGACCAGTATCTGCCTGCCTTTGCGCCTTACTTCTTTAGCTCTTTTGCCATTCATTAGTGACCTCTTGTACTCTTGGTTCTTTAACAACAGTAGTGAAAAATGCTAGGTTTTTAGCGTACTTAAACACTCTCAAACCTTCTCCGTTGTTTGAGTCTTTATGGCAAGTGAGTTTGTGTCGGCAATAGACACATTGTTTAGGGAGCTTCATGTTCCCTGCTTTTCCGTCTAGTATAGGATTATAGCACAAGCTAGGCGGATTGTCAAGCTTTAATTGTCTTTTTAGTTTAGCGATTCTGTGTTTGATGTTTGGCTTATCCATTTCTTCTGGAATAAGTAGTGCCAGTTCTCCAGTTTCTTTGTTGATTGCTAAGAATCCTCCGTTGTTTGTTCCTTCACTTGCTTCGTACCCAGAGAGTTGCGCCATGTAACCAAACGGATCATCTTCAGGTAGTGTTCCATTTCTAAATTTCTGGAAAGCAAAACCCGAAGTTGACTTAACATCAATGACTTCTCCGTCTATGATACAATCCATGTGACCAAGCACACCTGATACTTTAACTTCTTTTTGTTCGTCAGTTACTTTGTGTCCTGCTAAACGAACCAACATCAATACAACTTCTTCTAACAAATGTCCATAAAGAAACTTAATTTGTGTTGAAGGTTTCATAGGCAATGGTTCATCTTCTGATTTAAAATCGTACCAGAGTTGTCTGTTAGGCTTACCTACATTAGACATCCTCAAGGTTTCTTTCTTTCTTTCGTAAGGTTTAGACCAATTAAGAAGAACATCTTTCATGGCGTTACCGAAATCTTCTGCGTCTTGTTCGGATATGTCTAGTGCTTTGCCGTTACTAAGCCCATCAAGTTCTTTGTAGATGTCTTCTACGAGTGTGTTCAGTTTCTTTTTCATAATGTTATTGATAGTCCTTCGATAATTTCTTGAGCAGTATTTCTATCTGTCTTAAACCATTCTCCGTTGTGTTCTTTAACAACCTTTTTAAGTTTGTGCAGGGTTTTTGTTTCTGCTTTTCTTCTGTCGTTAAATCTTCTTGAATACAGAAGTTTATAATCTCTGTGTGGACTGCTTGTTTGATAACCATTACATCTGTCTTCTGCATCAATAGCCATTCCAATCTTGAGCCAACCATCAAAAGAAGGATTAGCTATTATATAGACATAACCTTCTGGAGTTTTTTCATATCCTTTTAAAGCTGAGAAAGCCGCGCCTTCAAAAGTTTTGAACCTTCCTGATTTAAACAGAGGATGTTTTTTAGAAACATATTTACCATTAACATACATACGTTCAGGATTATTTTTAGGATTGTATTTAGGATTATTCTCAGTATTATAAATATTTCTACAATCTTTACAAAGACTATCAAGACCATCTTTCTGACCTTTATTTCTATAATAATTTTCGATAAGTTTGTCTTGATTACATCCAGTACAAAATTTATTAGTGTGTTTCATTTTTAATTAACTCCTTTGTTTTAAAACAATATTTTTTAAATAAATCTATTTTTATGAGGCAAGCAATCTTAGGTTGTGAGTCTCCAAAACCAGTTAGTTTTCTTGATTGTATATTATTAGTTATAATACATTCTATAATTTTAATAGGAGTTATATATAAAAGTTCTTGTCCTGTAAAAATAATCCAGTAATCTGCTTTTGTTGTTAATAAAGCGGAAGGTTTATCATACATACTTAATTCAATTATAATATTACCTGTCTCGCAACTTTTGTAATCTCCTTTAATTTCTATTTTTTTGTTTGTTTCTGGTATGAAAAGATCATAGTCTTTAAACTTACCATCAATTAAAGTAGCACAAGGATATTTATTTTTTATTTTGTTTAACAAAAATTCTTCTATGTCTCTGCCTCTCTTTAAATCTTTTATAAAATTATCTCGGCTAGTGTGTTTCACTCCAATTTCCTCCTACTTTATATTGGGCATCTAACGGACACCTCATGTTATAATAATCTCCTGCATCTTTGATTGCTTGGACTGCAAGAGAACCAAAATCTTTAGTGTGGTCTTTACTTACTTCGACTTGCCACTCGTCATGGATGTTAGCAACAAACTTATAATCTAAATTGTTTTTAGTTGCTTCACTGTTTAATATAATTAACGCTCGTTTCATAACGATAGCACCACCACCTTGTAATAAACTATTCAAAGCCGCGTGTGCGTTTCTTATATGTATTCTTCTTCCGTCAATTCCTTTTAAGTATCCTTTTGTTGCCGCTTTCGTAACTCTATCTCTAAGAGTCTTAAATGTTGGCTGATTAGCAAAGAAGCGTTCTCTAAGTCTCGCTCCAGAATCTTTGCTTCCTCCAACCACTTGTCCAATCTTTTTATCTCCTGCTCCGTACAAGAGTGCATAGATGAAAGTTTTTGCCTGATCTCTTGATTTAAGTCCTGCAATTTTTTGATTACGGGAGTGTATGTCGCCATTGATAATTTCATTTGTAAATTCCTCGTCTTTCATGTAGTGAGCAAGCATCCGTAACTCCAAACCTGAAGCATCAATACCTACTAATTTATATCCTCTTGGTACAATCCAACATTCTCTGCATTCTGTACCGTAAGGTGTTTTAACTGAAGGTACTTGAGCCATGTTAGGATTCCTGTGTGTCATTCTACCAGTAATCGTACCGTTAGGTATAACAAAACCGTGTACTCTTCCGTCAGCTTCAACAAACTTTATCCAAGACTCTATCTGTGCTATCCTTTTTTGAAGTAAAAGATACTCTGCTATGAGTTGAGCTTCAGGTATGTCTGTTATCTTATGTAAAACCTTTTCGTCAACGATAGGCTGACCAGTTGGTGTAAATTTATTAGGTTTCCAACCAAAATCTTTTAAGTATTCTCCGATCTGTTTCCTTGAGCCTAGATTAAAGTCTTGTAGCTCTTGTCTCATAAAAGGTTCGTACTTCTTTGTTTCGATAAGTTGTTCGTATTCTTTTACTCTTAGTCCTGACTTAGATAGATTACCATCCTTTTTAAATTTAGGTGTTACTAATTTTATGTCAACCCATTTAGGTTTAAATACTTTGTGTACTTCTTCTGTTACTTCACTCATTCTTTTATAAAAATTAGATAAAAGTTTCTCTGCCTTTGGTTGATCAAATTGAAAACCATTCTGCTCTTGTTCTTTTAGTATTAAACTACAGCCTTGTTCTAGTCTGGCACTTTCTTTAGAGAAACCTTTGGACTCTTGTTGAATAAGTCTATGATAAACCTGTGTGTTAAGTTGAACATCTCTAACGCAGTATTGCATCATCTCCTTAGAGTAACGCGAGTAATCTTCAAACTCAATCTTGTTATAGTTAAGTTTATATCCCCACATCTCTAGGCTGTGTCCGCCTTCACGAGTAGGATTAAATAACCTAGATAGAACCAAAGTATCTATAAGTTTCTTATTAGATAGGTCAACTCCTGTTAGTTGTTTAATCACAGGTATATCAAAACCTATGATGTTATGTCCTATTAATGCGTCTGCTGATTTCAATAACTCAAGCCCTGACTCTATTTGGTGAGGAGCAAACCGAAAGATTTCGTTAGAATCAAGGTCTTGAGCTACGATACACCACAATTTCGTGGCTTTTAAATCGTCTGTTTCAATGTCAAATACTAAACTACGCATAGTTATTAAACTCTATGTCGTTGTTATCGTCTTCATAATCTTCGGAAGGTATTTCATTTAGCCTTCCTGTTTCTCTGTCGTAAAGTAATCTACTAGCCAAGCCTACATCTCCAGTGTATCGTGACTTTAATACTCTCAACTGAGTTGTGTTTGATTCGTTAGGATCATCTGCTTGTTGGTTTCTTTCTAAGGCTATGACGCAATCGGATAATTGTGCTATGCTTTGAGAACCTCTCAAGTGACTAAGGTTCACTTGTATTCCGTTCTCGTGTCCTTTGTTACCATCTACTCGTCTAAGGTGTGACACAAGTATGATACCTGCACCTGTTTCTTCAACAATACTTCTGAGCCTAGTCATTATTGCATCAATGGCTCTGCGTTCATCTCCGTCATGGACAGCACTAACCAACATATGAAGATGATCTATTACTACCCACTTACAACCACAACCTACGATCATGTATCTAAGTTTCGAGAAGATCTCGTCAATAGAGTTAGTACCAAAGTGCGCATGAATCCATACACGATTCTCATTATCTCCGTTATAGAGTATGTCAAAGTATTTATCTATTTCTTCTTCTGAAAACTTCTCTAGTTCTTGGTCTATGTAAAGCCTAGCATTAGCCTCAATAGATAGAATACCACTGATTGTTCTGTTAGGATCTTCCTCTAATGCAATGATACCTACATTATCGTCTGTTTCTTTAATAAGCCAGTGTTCTAGCTCACGAGTTACGCTTGACTTTCCTAAACCTGTACCACCTGTAAAGGTTACTAACTCTCCAGAACGAAGTCCGTATAGTTTCTTGTTCAATCCTTGAAATGGATAAGGAACGCTTTTCTTCTTTTCTCTTGTAAAGAATTTAAGTTTATAGTCTGATACATTAATAACACCAGCAGGTGTATAAGTCTTAGCTGCCCACCACGCTTGGCTAAATGCATTTGCTTTGTTTGCAAAGAGCATTTCATTAGGATCGTTAAACTGTTCAGGCAGTGTCATTATTCTAGCCTTGCTTGGAGTAAACAACCTAGCTACCTTTTGAGCCGCTTTCTTACCTGCTTTGTCATTATCAAAACATATCACTACATTATCAAAGCTTTCTAAAAACTCTAGGCTTTCTTTGACATCTTTAACTGCACCTGCCGCGCCTCTTTTAATAGATACGACTGACCATTTAGAGCCAAGCATCTCGTATCCTGCCATAGCATCACACTCTCCTTCAACAAGTGTAATATATTTACCACCTTTGCTAAAGATTTGTTCTCCGAAAAGTCCTGTGTCTGAAAAAGAACCAGTGATATTGAAGTTCTTTGAAACTCCGTCATGGCTTTTGTACCTTACTTTGGTAGCAACCATTTGATTGCCTGAGTAGTAAGGATAGATATGGTCGCCAGTATTCTCAACAACCTTGACTCCGTACTTCATGGCTGTTGCTTTAGCTATTCTTCTGTCAGTTAAGTCTTTGAATATTCCGTTGGAAGGAACGCTTAACTTATTTCTGTGATCTTTTATCTTAGATACTGTTGTTGATGTTGATGTTGTTTCACAAGCCTTGTCATAGTCATGGAAGTGTTTGTCGCAACTAAAACAGTGTGCTGATCCGTCTTTGTTCTTTGCTACTGGATCTGATCCACCACACTCAGGACAAGGTAATTTGTATTCATCCCAATTTGATCCGTCATGGTCTGTCATCATTTGTCTTTGCTCCTTCTTATTACAAAATTTATATGCCTACCACCTACCAGAGTTTATTATAGTTAGGTACTCCTTACCTATTTTAGCTAATCCTCTTCAGGTGGAAAAGCGTCAGTCTCTTCTATGTCATCAGGTTCAGGCTCGGATTCTTCCGAAGTACCTTCGCTGTTGACAACATCTACAATCCGACCAGAAAAGAAATTGATTCCTGCTTGTAACTCTTCTAAGTCTAGTACAAGATTCGCTTTCTTTTGGTTTAGTCTTTGAAGTCTGCCAAAGATTCCTTTAGCCTCGTCTGGTAGATCATCCACTGAGATCTGCACATCATCAATAGTGATGTAAGGCATATTCATTTCTTCTTCGTTATTCATTTTTATTTTTTACCTCTTTTTATTTATTTTTAAAATTCGTCATCATTGAAATCATCATTATCGCCGCCACCAGTATATTCAATAAGGTCTATGATCTTTACCTTCACTAGATCAAGTCCTTGAAAGCGACCAAACTGATTCTCAACTTCCCACTCTCTGTATTTAACTAACACTCGTGAGCCATTACCTACAGTTAGATCAACTTGCTCTCCGTTAGAGTCATAGAGTTTTGGTTTTACATTAGGTGTTCCATCTTTACGACTAACTCTTCGTTTAATCATAACTGCTCTACCTTCATAGTGGTCAGAAGTTTTAGAGCTTCCGTCTTGTCTTTTGGATGTTCCGTTTATAGTAGGAAATCCATCTGCTTCAAAAGCATCTGCTACTGCATCATCAACAACTACTTCAACTTGATAAGTTGGTTCAAAAGTTGTACTAGGTACAGTAATGTTTGCCCAATAAGCAATTCCTTCTACTGTTTTAATATTACTATCCATATTTTTATCTATCTCCTTTTGTTAAATATTTATTTTATACAGACGACATTATACCACATCTTGATACAGATGTCAAGTCTTTTTTTTATGTAATTGGTTTAAATGATATTTGGTTTTTTGCGAACCTTTAGGAAAACCAAAAAGAAAAACTAAACTATTCGGGATAGGTTGGATCTTACCTAGTTGTTGTCTTTTAACAAAACCAAGAAAGAATGTGGTAAGAATCCAACAGTTCTTGTAAGTGATGATAGTAGTTGTATACATTTATTATTATAAGCCTTTATTAAGTTCTTGTCAAGCTATTATTTTATTTATTATCTTTTAGTATAATCAAAGTGATAAACCTTTGTGTTATCTAAACCATTAATTAGTTTTATATTACTTAATCCGTGCATCTTAAACTTAGCCTTATTAAGTAATTCATAATCATTATTATTATTTAATCTAATCACTATGGACATATTCTTAAACTGTCTTAGATAATCTCTTGCCTTCTTTATGTTTTTTAATTTTAAGTTTAGTCCATTCCAATTATAATTATTCATTATGTTGTTTATCCTGTTGTTGTTGTTGTTTAGACTTGCCAAGTTAGAGGGTATCATAAGTCAACCATAAAGTCAAGAACTTTTTAAAATTGCTTGTTGTTTATTTACAACAATAATACTTTAACTGTTGTTTTTTCGCAACAACTCTTCAAGTTTAAAAATCCTAATTTTATCTTTTTCTTTAGTACAAACAAACAGATAGTATTTACCATTCATTCCATCTCGCACTACTTCTAACTCATAGTCCTCAAAAACCTTTATAAAATTATCAATAACTTCTTGATTCACTTGTTCTGCTCTCCTGTCCTAGTGTGGACTTTGATTCATTAGTTCTTCAGTCATAGTATCTATTGCTATGTCTATGATTTGTTCGCATAAACTATTTGTATGTTTTTCATCTGAATAGCTTCCTTTGTCATAGATAAAACTCAAGATCTCATCCATAGGCATTTCTATTATTTCATCTGTTGCTCTCTCAATGATAGCGTCTTTTGACCAGTGGCTCATGTTTCATTCTCCTTCGTTATTATTATAAATTTCATCTACATAATCTGCTATGGTGTTAGTAGAAAATCCTTTAGAAATCAAAGAGTTATGTCTTCTTTCTCTCGCATCTTCTAGGTCGTAGCTCATGCCATTCAAATAATATAGATCGTTTTCGTCTTGGTAATCGTCTTCGTTAAATTCGTAAGTCATCTTTTAGATACCTCCTCTTCTTCTTCTTCTTCTTCTTCAAGCTCTTCTATTTTATATCTGACATCACTTAAAGCATCTTCAAATATTTCTTCTAAGTTATAGATAGCTGATTCTAAGTTATGTATAGCTGACCAAACATCATTAATTTGATAGCTATAGTAAGTTATGTCTAACTCGTCTGCTAGGTTCTCTATTTCGCTTACAATATTACTTGGTACATCATTGTATTTGATTTGCTTTGTAATGTCTCTAACGCTGTCTAAGGCACTATCAAGTTGCCATTCTAGGTCATGTAGTTGTTTTATATCACTCATTATCGTATTCCTCATTATTATTATTATTTTTATATTCCATTTCTTCTTCTCTATAAGACATTAGTTCTTTTTCAAGCTCGTCTTGATTGAGTCTATTAAATATTTCATCTTCAATAAACTTTTCACGCTCCGCCTTAGTCCAGTCTAAACCTAATTCATTCATTGTCTTTAGCATACTCTCAGCCTTTTGTCTTGCTTGGAGTTTCACCAAAGCTATGTTTATTTTGTTATCTATTGTTTTACTCATTATTAGACACCTCCTTATTACAATCATTACAAAATACCGCACTCTCTCCTTTATTACCTGAGTCAAAGTCTATTGGTGATTCAGACCACCAATATTGTTCATGCTCCGATTCCAAAGTTACAGCACAGTTATCACAATAAATTACATCTTTATTCATTTATATTCTCCTAATAGTTCATCGGTTCTTTGTTCGATAAATTGCCAACGATCAATAAGCTCATTAAATTTAAAATTACTTGAGTCTTTGATGGCTTGTTTAAACGCTCTCAATCTTTTATTACTTTTTTGTTTTTTATTTTGCATTTTTTAAAATCTTATAATCTTTTTTTGTTGCTTTACCATCTAATAAATTATTCAATGCTGTCAATTGAGCTAATGAAAGTTTATTTACTTTTTTTGTGTTTACTGTTTTTTTAAAATCTATATTCATTTTGTTTTTACTCCTCTTTTTTTTGTTCATGTTATCTATCCTTTCATAGTTTCAGTTAATAGTCAATAGTTAATTCATAAGTCATTGATATATAAGCATATTTATTTTACTGTACTTGTCGTTATCATATATAACCTGCGCATTATATCCTTATAACTTTTGGTTATATGATGATAGTAGTCTAATTAAAACTCATTATCTATATCAGTTATTTCAAATCTAATAAAACCTAATTCAAAACTAATACATTTATCATAGTTATTCCATTCATTATAAATACCTAGTCTAAATTGTTTGGTTAGGTATAGGTCTATTATATAGTTTTTATATTGTGTTTTCATTTTATTTTACTCCTTTTATTATATAAAAGATAATCCTGTTATTCTATAACATTTACCTGTTTTTGTTTCAACTTCTAATGTTCCGAAAGAATAAACAGCTATAATTTTACATTTTCCTAATCTACTGTCGATAATATAATTATTAACTTTTGGTTTTTTTGTTGTTAGTTCCATTTTCTATTTGCTCCTTTTGTTTAATTCTTCTTTGGCTTCTCTTAGCCTCTGATTTTCTTCTGGTGTGTTTAATATTTCCATTATTGATAATGCTTTTATAATGTTTTTTAGTTCATAGGTTGCTTTCTTATTCATTTTCTTATGCTCCTTCTATTGCTTGTTGTCTTTCTTGTTCAATTTCTTTTGCTGTTTCTTTATCAAGATAATCTTCTAAGTTTTGATTGTCTTCTGATAAGCTCGGTTGGAAATCGTCAAGTCTTTCGAAGTCCAATGAGTCCTCTTGATTTAGTTTTTCGATTAGTTCTTTTGTCATCATTTTTATGCGCTCCTTTTTTATTTATATTAAGTTAATAGATTTAAATTTTATTTCAAATCCTATATCCTGAAGTTGTATAGCCTCATATAAACTAAATGTTTTAGTTCCTTTTAGGTTTGCTAACTTCTTAGATTTTTCACAGTCAGGATAATATAAATCCTTACCGTATACATTCTTTTTATTTAAATATATTTCAATCATTTTTATCTATTGCTCCTTTTTTTTATTTTATTTTATTAATTAGTATGGATAAGCACCCATAACTCCTTTAATTGTTTTACCACAATAATCACAGTTATCATCAAATTCTAATTCATGACAACCATTCCAGCCTTGATAACTTCCGTATTTCTTTTCATTATCTTCTTGTGATAAAAATTCTCTATGCTGAAAGTCTGAACAAAAGTAGAGAACATCTACTGCTTGTTGATCCTTATCTTCTATTATATGTATATGTGCCATTTTTAGTTTGCTCCTTTTTTTATTTAAAATTAGTTAAGCTCTTTTCTAATCATCCCATCTTGGATTACATCAGTTATTATAGCTAGCTCATCTCTTAAGCCTTCTGTTAATGTAAAAGCATCTTCTAAATGGATATTATCATCAGGTATATTAAATTCCTGTTGTAGTTCTTGTAGTGCTACATGAACGCACTCCAACTTTTCATTTACAATAAACTCTTTCCAAGTTAAATGTGAATAATATTGTTTGTGTTTTCTTGTTAAATATGTTTCAGTTTTTTCTTTCATTGGCTTTTTTGCTCCTTTTATTTGTTGTTATTTAGTGTGAGCCTTTTTAAATCATACTCAGGATCTTCAGAAGAATTTAGCTTCTGGGTTCAACTTCAAGCGTGTACTTAAGAATATCCTTTCTAAATTCTTCAAAGCTCATTGGTTGCGTGTCATCTCCAAAAGTTTCGTCAAGTCTTTCTGAGTCTACTGAGTCTTCTTGGTTTAGTTTTTCGTTTAGTTCTTTATTCATTTTATTATTACTCCTATTTTTAGTTAATTTTATTTTTAATATCTTTCAATTTATCTGCATAATAGTCTGGCTTGGTGGTGCATAGATTAAAGCCCCACTCATAAAGAATATCAGCATCATTGGTTGTTGGGATCTTATAAGCAACATATCTATTATAATATCCGCCTACTATTTCCGACTCAAAACCCTCTGTTTTTGTTATCAAATAACCTTTATATTCTAAGTCCATCATTTTTATAGTACCTCTTTATTATTAATTTAATTTACCAAGCCATTCTTTCAATTAGAATTTGTTTGGCTCTAAGTCTCTTTTCATTATCAGAGCAGTTGATGCCTTGATTGCCTTGATTATCTGACATGATCCAATAATATCTTCTAAGTTTTTCAGTTGTCCAGTTTTCCATGCGGTTTACTCCTAATTTAACTTTATTATTTATGTTATTTAATGTATTCATATAAGACACACTATAGAGACTTCAGAATATATCAAGTGATTTAGTAAATTAATTCAATGAGGTTCTTGCTAAGTTTAGGTAAAACCTCTCAAGCCCTTGTGGAGTAAGGGATACAGAGAGGCATAATTAATAACAACATAGACTCTATAAGGACTTCATAAGGCTCATATACTAGTTAGAGCTTAGTAGTTGCGCAACATATTTGAAAAAACTTTATAAAGTTCTTGACAAATCTTTTAAAGTATGCTGGGGATTCTTAATGTGGATATCTTGTGGATAACTTTACAAGTTTTAAAGTAGTAGTATTCAAACAACAACTAGATTTATTAAGTTCTTGCAAAGTCTTTTGAAGTATGGTAAGGTATCTTGCCTTGTGGATAAGCTGTGTATAACTTCAAAGGGGTGGGCAGGGTGCCATAGGGGGTGGGGGGTATATAATGTAGTGATCAAATATTTTATGATAAAAATAGATCA